>Ga0157364_1008427_pt1 | contig 10672 bp, 5 predicted proteins | sample AttsexASBM2_FD_111476 | JGI IMG/M metagenome (GOLD analysis project Ga0157364, IMG submission 111476) | Fungus gardens microbial communities from leaf cutter ant in Ribeirão Preto, State of São Paulo, Brazil - Atta sexdens ASBM2 | ecosystem: Host-associated > Fungi > Mycelium > Unclassified ... | reverse complement strand
TTAAAATGCTTTGTCCACACGCATGTAGATGCCATTTTATTTCCTACAATTCTCTGAAGAATGATTCTAGCGTTTCATGTGTTTATTGTAGAAAGTTATAAACGTGCTCCCGCAGCGAGGAATGATTTTTCCTTGACGATGTGCGTGCCAAGAATACATCCATGTTCGTATCAAAGGTACATTGTTATCAAATTTGCGCAGAACGTGCATAATTTATGCTAATAACGTGTATAATACAAAAACACGCACGTCCATGTGCTTCCTGCTAATCCGCCCGTATATGCTCAATTACCTGGTCAGAAAATCGTACACGAAAGCTGCGATCATCGTGAGGGCGCGACGACTTTCAATATAATATTATAGAATTCACATGTATTTCGAATTAATCCGATGAGTTAACATTTACAGGATGTCTCACAACTCGCATGTCCTCTTAAGAATCTTGAGATAATTTGTATTCTTGAGATAATTTTGAGACAAAAATCCTAGCACAAAAATAAATGCCGAGGTTACAAATTTTTTAAATTATAATTGGTTAAAGATAGTGTGTAATTCAAAAACTATCATAGCTTCGATATTTTCATATTAAGATTTTCGTCTTAGAATGTTCAAAAGAATCCAGAAATAATAATAGATGCTATAAAAGTAAAATGGATTTTGACTTATAAACGTTTAAAGTTAGCTTATAATTAAAAAAAATTATTGTAGTCTCGACATTAGGATTTTCGTCTCAAAATTTCCTGAAGAATATATCTTTAAGAAGAAAGAATGCGGTAGTAGGTGAGACACCTTGTATATATGTATTATTAATCAATGAATTAAGCTTTATTCGTTGAATTTCTCAAACTTGCTTTCTATTCCATATCTATTTACATATTTATTTATATTCTATATTTCTTTACAACGTCTAGTTATTAAATCGTCTTTCGACAAACGTTATATCCCTAGGAAAAAATTTGTAAAAGTTAACGTGATAAAGGTGTCACGATGTACATAGAGACGCGAATAGTTTGCGGAGTACATCAGCGCGCGAATAACTATAAGGATTTATCGTTTATCGAATGTCATTCGTTCGACGTACTATGTCCAAACACATATAATCGGGCATACTCATAATTATACGAGACAGAGAAGAGTCCGCGGTCACATCCAAAGGAAGGATGTTTGAGAAGCCGCGCCTCGAAACGTTCTCTTATTTCTTGGCACCTTCGATTGACAATTCTCAGGCTAACCGCGAGCGAGTGCTGGATTATTTGCTCTATCTTCGTCGATGAGATCTCTCGTCACCTTCTTTTCGCCGGAGAAACTCTGTCACGCGGTTCTTCGTTTCTCTCTTTCTTCGTCTCTCTTCGTGTCGATGGCATACACGGCCGCGTAAGGATGTACCGGGAATGTACATTGACTATTACGGCCCCTCATGCTTTTATAGCCCATCTGGGTGGTGCACATACCATTGCCATCTTGTTAGCCGCGATTAAATATTGATGCAAGAACCGATATCCAGCCTGAAGTGGTTTTTTCAATGGTTCGCGGAACGCTCGCGAGAATCTAGGGCGGTAATTTCCAATTACGCGTATCACTTGCCAACTTTTTCTACGCATTAATCCGCGAGATCGTGCATTCGAACGGTACGACAGGAGTGATTCACTGCCGCGGAAACCGTTGCGTATAGTATTTATAAATAATACCGTATTGAAGAGCTGGTAAACCGCGATTCCTAACGGCCACGGTGTTAATTTGTTCCTCGTCGATGCGTGTCCATTATTGTGCAAATTGTCGACGAGGCAGATTGCGCAAACGTCTGACAATGGGGGATCGCGCGCGAGTCTGCGCGGCTGTCCCCACGGGGTGTTAAACTACCCCATCGTTAGTGTGCCGAATCAACCGGAAATTCCAGCTTTCGTCGCTTCCGTATTCATTCAACGAGAGATGCGAGATGCGATGAAAAAGGGAGAAGAGAACCAAGTCGTTTCCGAAGGAATTAGCCAAGGTGAGATAATGCCGAACGTGGACGTACCAGCCCTCTCTTCAGTTCGCTCGATTGTCATGAAAATATTTATTATCAGAAAAGAGAGAGAAAGAGAGAGATAGAGAGGAAGGAGCGAAAAGAGAGACACGACAGAGAGAACAGCAACTATTGCCAGTGCTTGCATGTTTCCAGATAATTAGAGATCGACGGCTGTCAACATTCTATGAAGATGCCTGCGACAGCTGAAACTGCTATGCAAATCTTTGAAGGTCTATCTATTCATCTACCAAGCTCTATCGATGCTTCCTACGTCTGATTTTTTTCAGAACAGAAGACGATTTATGGCGTTGGTCATTAAGCTAACTAAACTAATCTTTCAGACATGCATTATTAAAAATATATAAATACATTACAAACAAAGGTTTTTTTCTTAATCTTTTAATAATGGAGTTTTAATAACCTACTTTTAGTTATGTAACATAAGTAGAGTAATTTAACGTGAGACGTATAGAAAAGAGTGAGAAAAAAATATTCGTATAGGGAAAATATCTTTTTTAAAAATTGTTTTGATTAAAAAGTAAACATTATTCAGCGAAAAATGACTCATCAAATTGATGTCAAATTGATATGATCGCATTTCGACACCAATTCCACGTGAATTCAAATCTAATCGATGATCATTTCTTGCTGATTAATTAACAATTTATTCATAAAAAATAAAATAGGCTATTAAAAAACTTTAAAGGCTCAGTGAACTAACGAATATATTCAATAAAAGTCGTATAAGGGCTAACTAAGCCAAGCACGTTGTTTGTGCAAAAAAGTATATACATATTGTTATAAATAATAAAATTTTTCCAAATGTCTCGATTCTCAACGGAATCATCTTCAATGGATATATAACTTACATTACATGTATTTTTATATTATTTTGTCTGTTACGCGTCGTTAAATTATATAAAATTTGTCGTAAATACTTCAAGCCAGAACGCATTCGGAGTGATGTCTCTCGACATTCTTTTTCAATGCACGAGAATGTTCATTCGATCTGGTAGAGATCCATTCCAATGCGTTTGGAAAAATTTTATAATTTATAATATATAAATATGTATATATTTTTTGCACAGACAACGTGCTTGGCTCATTTAGTATTTACATGAATTTATTTGAAAATAGACTATGTTTCTCAAAATTATATATATCAAAAAAATGCATTAAGATGATTGTATCGCAAAATTATTTTTTTTAAGGTCTGTTTGAAACTTTTATTATTTGAAGGTAATGATATTTTCTATATATATGCATAATTTTGAAGAGGAGGGAAGATAATCAAGCAAGAGAGATTATCTTCAAATAGTAAAAGTTTCAAACAAATCTTAAGAAAAATCATCTTTAAGTAATATTTGTATAGAAAATATAGACAAAATAAATATATACATATAGTATAGAAAATATATCATCTTAAAAATAAGTGAAAGTTATAAATTGTGTTGTTTGGACGCTCAAACAGAATTCGTACAGTCGAAAAATTTAAATCTAATATCTTCTAAAATCAAATATAAACGCGAAGCTCGTTTTTGTTAGAACAGAATGTATTTATTGTATAAATTAATTATTAATTAATATTTATTTTTTATAAATCAGGATTCTTTCCTTGTACGAATACTTTTTGCACTATTTAAATAAGAAAAAGGCATTTATTCATATTTTAGATATGCTTTTCACGAAAAGAATATAAATAAAAAGAAGAAGATAAGCGAATAAACAAGAATTATACAAATAGGAAAAGTAATGAAAATAATATAAATCATATATATGAAAATAAAAGTTAAAAAAAGAGGGAGGGGAGAGAGAGAGAGAGAGAGTGAGAGAGAATTAAAACACGGCTTGCCTTTTTTGCTTAGCATTTTCATACTTTTTTTCGTTTTCCTATTATTTCTGCTATCTGGCGTATATCAAGGGAAAATGATTATCTAGCTGAAAAAAAGAATTGGTCGGAGGAAGAGGTGGAGGTGGAGGTAACGAGACGGGAGCGAGACGGGGAAAGATTGCCCCGAGACAACCGTGAGGAGATCGCTTTCGAGATCATTAATTATCCTAGAAAGTGCGAGAACGGGCAAGATATATAGGGGGAGGTTGGTGGCAGCAAGGAGAGAGGAAGTTGAACGAGCAATGGATAGAAAAGAGAGCGAAGGAGACGGCAAATGTCGCCACTGCAAACCGAAATTACTGTCGAAGATTAATGATCCTTTACGCTTTATTACAAGTATTTATAGACCTATCCTCTAAATTTCTCGTAAAGTTAACTTTGTACTATATAGCAGCAATACCATATCCTTGCTTGAATGTCGACCTTCATGAAATAGATTAAACTAATTCTAGAAAATTTTCATTTATTTTGTATTCACAGATTTCAGTCATCTATCATTATCAGCTACCTGAATGAATAATAAAATGATTGACATTGAGAAAATAAAAAATTTATCTTCTAATAGACATGGTTTTTCATGCATTCGATAAATGAAATTCTTTTTTTGCCTAAAACTGTTCTTCTCTTTCAAAATAAAATTTATATAGAAAACAGACCTTTTTGCCTGCAGTCCTTTCTTGGAAAATTAAGTTTATATATAGAAAGACCTGACCTTTTTGTTAAAGTTAAGTTTTGCAAGGTAAATCTTACTAGTTGGATATGAATTCTGGATAGTTATAGAAATATAAAGATTTTAAAATATTTAGTATATTTTTTGAACTTTATTTAAATACATTGTTATTTCATTTTTTTCCAAATTATTTAATTAATAAAATTAAACTTTTTCTAACTTTTTCTCTCTTTTCTTTTTTTACGATAGTCCAAAAAAAAATTTCTATAAAATTTCTAAAGAAATGTGATTACATTGATTATGATTTAACGATCAATAGATATAATATCTATTACAGATTTGAGAAAAAAAATCTCCTGAATTTCTCGAATTTTATTAAAAAAATTCGCTAGAATCGAAAAATACGTAAAACTGCGAGGGGACGTTGCATCGATATATTATCGTATCATGCCCGCATACCAATGGTACTCATCGCATTAATTAACTTCGGTTCGAACGTTTGCTCTACGTACGATGAAAAAGACTGACGGAATGAAAAAAAAAAACAACATGCCTTCTTTAAATAAATCGCTGGGAGTGACGGTTGCGGGAAGGAAGATTAACGAGCGCGGTGTGTCGTTCGATTCGATACGTCGAATTAACGCGAGACAGAAACGAAGCTGCGTATATCGATTATTAATGACTTACGGGGATCTGCCAATGTAAATGTTGGCGATGCCGCGTGTACTTGTCGTAATCGTCGCTTTGATTGCTTAGAGACAAGTCCGTATCATGAATACCTAAGCTGACATATGGCCGTGAATTGAACGATAATAGTAGAAACGACGATTAATTGGCCGTAATTGGATGTAGCGACGACAATGGCATTCAAATGCGAATTATTAATTACACGTGCGTGGCATAAAAGCTTACCGCTGAAGGAATCGTTCCGCATTTTTACGCTGCTGGATCTCATTTTGAATACATTTAACGATTTTACACAGGGAACTCGTTTTCAGGAAACTAAATCGTTATTGCTCGTCTCTGCGGAGGCTAAAACGAATTCCAGTCGCGCTCGTTGCGCGTATATACGCGTACGTGGAGGGCGTGGGGATGAAAAAATCAACCACCGCCCTCCGTTCCCTGAGTGGCAGGTTCGCTAATACATACCCTCGCGTCCCGCCGCGCCGCGTTCGCCTTCTCTCCTGCAATATCACCCCGGTTTCGTCGCTGTATATATATACCAAGCTGAGGTAGACGAAGACAGAAATGGTAGGGTCGCCGGTTAACGATGATATGGGTAACCAGGCAGAGGGAGAAAGAGAAAAAGAGAGAGGGAAAGAGAGGTAGAAAGAAAGAGAAGGAGACGGAAAGCGCAAGCCCATAATGTTGGGGGAGGATCCGACTATCTCGTGCCAATCTTCTTCGCATTTTCTCACACGAATATTCTTTCCCTTCTTTTAAATACGTCGAAACTCGTACTATATAATATTGCTTTTGGTTTATTGTTGTAATATTGCTTTATTAATAAATTGCAACGGATACCGAGAAATATACTTTATGCCAAATGTCACAATTTTGTTATCTAAAAGTGGGTAGAGGACCGATTATGACAGTTTTCATCCGGGAATAGTTTAGCATAAAAAGAATCTGGGATATTTTTCTATCAATCAATTCGCATCAGTCACGGTTTTCAGTAGTTTTCTATACTGACTACTTCCGGATTAATAATAGCTCACAATAAATACATTCGAATTTACTTCTCATTTTATTACATTTTTTGCAATTCATTTACAGATGAAAAAAAATCAACATTATATTATATAATATAAAGGTACGAATATGACAAATCACAAATATAAACAGCAGGAGATTGTTGTATTATGATATTACCTGAAATAATAATATATGAAAATTAACCTCGTTAATTTTGTGTCTCATAGACGTATATATTTATGTGTCGAATACAAACGTGCACTATTACTCGTTGTACTTACTACGAATACATTATGAAAACACACCCCTGATGCAATTCGATGATTACAATCTCCTTTCCAACAATTATCACATTCGCATAATCATCTGTGATCATTGCAAGAATATAAATTATTGAATTCGGAAAATCGAAATCTCTCGATAAATTAAAGACTTTTCAGACAATATGCATGTCTAAAAGACATCATAGAGACATCTTTTGGAACATATATATATCTAATATGGAACATATATATATCTAATGGGCTTTCTACAATAAGCTAGCTGTTACGTAAGTTTTAAGTCTTAAATTATAAAACGTACCATCACAATCGAATGTATGAGAAGAATAATCGATTATAATTGATCAATTTCTTATAGTTTAAGAGTTAAAGCTTAGATAATGAGTTATTATAGAAATATAAAATATATTTAGAAGATATTTAAAAGACATAAAGAGATATATATGTAGACAATGCGTGTGATTAAGTTATGATTCCTAGAGCAATGTATTTAAATAATGCATTAAAAATAATTTTAAAAAATAATTATAATTCTTAAATCATGAAAATAATATAAATTTTTTAAGTTTTTTTTTCGAATTTGTCAAAAGACCATCGTTGATCACATCGAGATAAATTGCTTGTACTGATCGCTGGTATTGAAGAATGTTCACCATTTTGAACATTACGTGAACAAAGATTGTTGAGCCATCTGTTGGTGATATTTATCATTCTATAATCATTATTTATTTTTTTATTGATTATTCATTTTTGTAATTACTGAAGGTGAATATAAATAACTGAATCGAAATGAAATATATCATAATGAATATAAAATAAAATTGATAATTGTTTTTTAAGCGAGATAAAAATTTGTAACGATTTACAGTCATAAAATCGATTTCAGTTTTTTTTCTTTTTACCAAACAAGTTGCAACAAAGACAACTGTTCGAATGAATTTGAAAAGATAAAAGGAAAAATAGGATTGCAAGAAACTTCGTAGAATAATTGCATTACACATTTCTAATAGTCAAATGTATTCTATCATAAGAAAAAATCGAACATTTTTCTAAAAAAAATCCAGACAAATAATAATAACAATAATGATGTATTTAAAACACTCACGAATTGTGTCCTTCTGATTTTCATTTCTGAATATCTATTTATAATCCGCTTCACAGCAAGCAGTGCTCGGTAGTTAAGGTAGTGAAAAAGATGAATGAGCTTAAACTTTCTAGCTTCTACAGGGAAAATATATCTTCAGGGAAAAGTTTATTCAAAAAACAGAAAGGTTGAATTGTATGTGGATTTAGCAGGTAAAATTTATTCAGAGGAAATTCCATTGTCCTAAAAGGGACAGTGTTGTCCCAAAAAAAGGGACCTGTAAGTATACATAATAATAATAAACGATTAAAATGCGTTGTCGAAAGAGATCACTCTTGAATTTGTTGTGCTGATTGCTGGTTAATGTCGTTGCAGTTAAAAATCGTTGTGCTCACATTATCGATAGCCGTGAATATATTTTAGCGACGCATTATGCAAATTATTATTATTATAATTAATGTACTGTCTCTTCTGATATCAAGAAAGACATGACTGTCGAGCGATGATAACACGGTGCAACGTACCGACTGGCGTCGTGTCGTGAACGAAAACAAAATATGTCTTCGTACTCGAGCGAGCTGTCACGCTCGCAGGAATATCTGAGTTTTCGCAGCTCCGTACCGCTCAGAAAAATCGTTGTTGACGCCGACGGTACAAAGGTATTATTCTGTATTATTACACAAATAAATTAATTCTATATTAGTTTTCACGTTCGATCTCTAACTAATTTACTTTTTTCTTTTTATCGATTTTCGCCGAGTTGCAAAGTGGCCTCATAATTTTGAGTATAAGCATAGAAGTAAACAAAAAAAAGGTAACATCTTGAAATATTTTTACAATTGTTTTAGGGATGGAAAGTATACGATTCTAATCCAAAAACTATCAAGTGCCCACTTATATGTCTTCCGCCTGTCTGTGGTACTGCTGATATTTTTTTTAGACAAATATTAGGTCTTGCTGCCAAAGGTTACAGAGTTATCTCAGTAAGTTAAACGATAAGCTTTCTGAAGCATTTCAATATATGTAAAATAGTATAAGAGATACAATTATATCTTGCTAATGTATAAATTAGAGAGAGTAAATAATAATTTGATTTTTATAGGCTGAGGCACCAGTATATTGGAGTATAAAGGAATGGTGTGACGGATTCAGAAAGTTGTTAGATTACTTAGAACTTGATAAAGTTCATCTTTTTGGTGCTTCCCTAGGTCAGAATGTACAAACAAAATATTCAAGTAACATAATAATTTAATCTAATAAATGAAATTTTATATTCACAGGTGGTTTTTTAGCACAAAAATTTACAGAAATAAATGCACACTGTCCTAGAGTAGTATCTCTGGTTTTGTGTAATACTTTCACAGACACATCTGTATTTAGTTACAATGATTCCGCAGCAGTGTAAGTGGACTATTTTAAATAGCTTTAATGTAAGCGTAGATAAAATAAGATAAATTTTTTTTCTTTTCGTAGTTTTTGGATTTTACCTTCATTGGTATTGAAGAAAATGGTAATGGGAAATTTTGCAACGGAGAAAGTCGATGGAGAGATTGTAGAAGCAATTGATTTTATGGTGGAACGGGTAATCTTAATTTTCTTCAAACTAATGAAAGATAAAAGATACAAAGAAAAAAATATTTATTCTAAATATGTTATATATGTTATGCATATGTTTTAATTGTGTTTTACAGCTAGAGAGCTTAACGCAATCCGAATTAGCGTCTCGTTTAACAATGAATTGCATAAATTGTTATGTACAACCTCAAAAGATTTGTCATTTACCTGTAACAGTAATAGACGTTTTTGACGAATATGCGTTATCAAATGCAGTTAGAGAAGAAGTGTATAAATGCTATCCAAATGCAAAACTAGCACATTTGAAAAGTGGTGGAAATTTTCCATATCTAAGCCGATCCGCTGAAGTTAATTTACATTTACAGGTAAATATATTTATAACATACAATTATAATTAAATTATCGATGGCATGAAATATAGAAGCATTAATTTGCAGATTCACTTAAGACAATTTGAAGATACGGAATATACGGCTTTAGAAAAGGTCACGATTTAGCGCGATGCGTTTGCGTTAGGAAAAATGTAATAAAATATGTATATAAATATTAAATAGAAATTCTCCTTTGCTCACATTTGCGAATATTAAGACTGTAGACAACCTCTATGCCTTTTGTATTAAATCAGATATATTATTTCTCAATATATTCTTTTAACGAAGAAATAATTGTTATATAATGCATAAGTATTCTAGGACATAATTATGTAGCATATTATTAAGAATTGTATAACATTGCTTAATTGTATATTATTGCTTAAGTCATTGTCTAATATTTCATTTTTAAGTATAAAAAGCATTTATATTTTATAATAACGTGATCTCATTTTAATTGTAAAAAAAATCTTTTATGATTTATTCCATTATCACAAAATAAAACTCTTTAATAATTTATAATATATAATAGCTATTAAAAAAATAAAAAATATGCTTTTCTAATTCTTTTAGTATTTATGAATTTTATACAAAATATATATTTTTAATTATTATATCTGTATAAATTTAATAACAAAATATTTTTAACAAAAATATATTTTATATATTATTTCCCATTATACTAGAATGTACTTAATTAAGAACGTATTTAATGCTTTTGTAAAATTAAATATATAGTCTGTTATTTTTATTAGAGAAATAACTTCGAGTTGTTATTTCTATTTATTATGGTGTGTAGTTAGAAGTTACCATAGTTTGCTAGGTCGCCTGACCAGGAGACCGTATAAGAACTTGCTTGGTATCGATTCCTTCGAGTGTGCCTCTCTCGCGTTTCTCTTTTGCAATCTCAGATTACAGGGCCTGTTTTGCCCAGTATACATACGACATCATTATCTATGTCAGTTATCTTAGAGTTTTTCTCTTTATATACTTATTATTTTTTAATAAAATTTAATTAATTTTTCATAGTTTATAACTTTTTGTTACATGAAATATTTAATTTATATTTTGTATTATATGTTTTTCTGGATATATAC
>Ga0157364_1008425_pt1 | contig 10672 bp, 2 predicted proteins | sample AttsexASBM2_FD_111476 | JGI IMG/M metagenome (GOLD analysis project Ga0157364, IMG submission 111476) | Fungus gardens microbial communities from leaf cutter ant in Ribeirão Preto, State of São Paulo, Brazil - Atta sexdens ASBM2 | ecosystem: Host-associated > Fungi > Mycelium > Unclassified ... | reverse complement strand
TTGTCCGGAAAGTTCGTGCCGCAAAAGATTTAAATATAATAAATGAAATTAAAAATTTAAATCTTCTGCGTTTCAATTTTCCTTCAAAATCGGCCAATATAATACATGCGCAACGACACTATAATTAAGGCTTGCTCTACAATTTGTATCGTGAGAAAAAAATTTATCAATCATTCTTACATTTAACTGTAAACGATTAATTTTTTGTAGCTTATGATTTGTAACTATTGCAAGACTGATTTAAGAGGCATAAAACTTCGGCTTCAAGTCGAGCAGCTCAATTAGTCGCAGATTTAATTAGTAAAGTAATCATGACCTCAATATTTTAATTTTTGTTGTCATGTATATATTGGCCATTGAAACGCTTTCGTATGATTGGAAGACGTTTCGTGGCAAATTCGTGGGTGATGCATTCCGCGAATGTTTTCATCTTTAATAATTTTAAATGTATGTCGATTTGCTTGCCAGATTTGTAACGCCAGATAATTTCAAACCGCAAACATATATTCATAGCGCGTATCATATATTTACCATGAAATTATCGAAAATGCTTAGTAGAAACAACATAACTATTTTAGCAGAAAAAGCAACTTTGAACGTTTTATTCTTTAATATGATTAATTAGTTTATCTCATGACACAATTGTAGAGCAGGCCTTAATTACAGTGTCGTTATATTGTTGCGCATGTATTATACATACATGATAAAAAACTGCGCAACAAAGTAATGATAATGAATTGCCATTAAAACAGGGAGGCACAGATTCTTACATAACGCGTAACGCATAAGAAAATCAATTTAATAAGTAACTAAAGACAAGACTAATTACATGAAAGAATTTTACAACAGTTGCAAAGTTGCGTTTTCTGCTTGAACGTAGCCTATAGCAATGTCGCGACACGGCGCGACGAGTGAAGTTGGCTACGCACTCGTACTCGCCGTTTGAAATTTCATCCGTTAGTACCTCGATGCTCGGAACGTTATGAGAATCAAATAATATTCGTAGCTTGTTTACTCTCGCTTCGCGCAGTTACTCTTTTTTCACATGTGTTATTGTGTGTCGTGATGTATCAAGACGTGTCGGGAGTGCCGTACAAATAAATCCACACAAGTAAATCCACAATTGTAGTTAACCTCTTTCGCGAATGAGTGCGAATGTGACAAGGAAATCTGAAAGACAGAAGAGATCCTATTGGGAAATATATTTGAAGAGGACTATTGGGAAATATCAGGCAATGGCGGAGCAACTTTAAGGTGAGTAGTTTATTATTTATTTATTATTTTTCATGTAAATCTTTAGAAAAGTTTTATAAAAGTTGATATAAAAAAAATTATTGACACATTATGGAGTTTATTTACAGATTTTTTAAAAGTAGGAATAAAGTTTAATACGTGCAGTAATTTTTTTTAATATTAATTATTTTATTATAACATTAATATATTTTACAGATTAATGTTTATTATAACTCCGCTGCTGCGCATTGTACCGGTGAGTGCTAAATAACTTTTTATCACACATACAAACATAATTTTTGAGACAATTGTTTGAAAATTATATCTTATACACAAATATACTAATACACAAATAAGATACATGAAATAATCAAGAAAATTAAAAAAAATAAATCTTTTTTATTATTATAATGTACAAAAATTTGAATTTGCATTGATACATACATATAGATAAATGTAATAATGAAATAATTTTATAAACTTAAATTTTATAAATTACTTGATGTATAAATTTAATATTTTTTCTTTTGCTTATAAAAAAAAATTATTGTTATATAAAAAAAAATTAAGACTAAAAATTCTCTTAGATATAAAAGTCCTCTTGGAAATTGATGAATGAATAATAAAAACGGAACAGACAAAGAAGTAAAATACATTTACATGATACAAAAACTTTTGATACTTATGAACCTTTTTTTTAAATTTTTTTGTGGTTGTATTCGTATCTCGTGAATGCTGAAGATTAGAATAAAATGTTTATTTAGTCTCCTTTCTATGTGTATGTACCTATGTATGATGATCTCATGAATAATGAAGATTAGAATAATATGTTTATATAGTCTTCTTTCCATATATAATGTATAATAAAAATAAGTCAATATTTATAAAATACAATAAGGAAAAAATAAAAAATTATATTTAGGTAAGTTTTTCTTTTTTCTTTTTTTTATTTGCTTTTAAGATTTAAATCCTGTACTTTTACCTGTACATAGATATATTTTTCCAGAATTAAATATCATATAAATTATCGCAAGAAAATAATATTCAGAGATTTTATTAATATATATATATATTTTGTGTAGATAATAGAAACATAAGAAATATTTTTGTAATAATATAATATTGTAACTGATAATCTTAATTTTTAGTTGAAGTGGAATCGTGATAATTCAACAAATTTTTATCTCAAAATTTTTATCTCAAAATTAATTAGTTATTTCTATTATATTATATTATAAAATACTTGATATTGAAAAAGTCCTTCATGTATTATATAATAAAACTGATATAATAAATAAATATAGATACATATTTTTACTTATATTATTAGACAATAGCACCAGACAAAATGTTATTAAAATTAATTTTATGTGATCTGGAATTTTTTTATATCTAATATTTTAATATTGAGACATATATAATTTAATTCTGAAATAATCTATAATATGAAATAATCTATATAAAAAGTCTTTTTTTTACAACGAAATATTGTATTCATAACTCTATATCAATAAAAATAGCATTAGCCAATTTCAATTTATGAGTAAAAATTTTTGAGAAGATTATTGCAACTACAATATATATCTTTATATTAGGATTTTTAGACTTCACTATATCTAAAATATCCTATTGCATAGTTGGGCGAACATGTAGAAGGAAAACAGTATAAGATGATATATCTTATATGTTTATCTAAAATTTATATGTTTATTTAAAGCCTTTACGAAGAAAAGATATTTTACGAGTGTTTTTAAAATATAGAAACATTTAAATTAAAAATTTCGCAGAGTTATATTTATTTAAATTAAACATAAAACGTACTTTAATTAAATTACTGAATTAAATTTTAACAACTTATCCATAAATTTAAACATTGTTGGATATTACAATTTCAACAATCTTTTAAGCCTTGCTATTATCTTAATTATTATAAAAAATGATTAATTAATTCGCGATACATGAAAACACTCAAGGACAAAGCAATAATTTGTGATATATTTATATTATTATGTACAAGTAGTTTTTATAATGTTTTTTTCTAAAGAGTTTAAACAATTTATACAATTTTAAAGACATAGTGTCTCTAAAAAAAAATTGTATATTTAAATTCTTTAGAAGACACGACGAAATTATTTACATATATAATACATTGTAATTTATTGCTTTAATAATATAATATAATATATTGTAATTAATAATATAATATATTGTAATTTATTGCTTAGTGTTTGAGTGTTTTCATTTATCATGAATTAGACATAATGTCTTTAAAATTGTGTATTTAAATTCTTTAGAAGATTGTGCAGGTTTATAAGGGTTAATGTTTTTCAAACAATAGAGGATATGATAAAAGGGGATTACAAATATTGCAGGATGGCGTTTGCATTCATACATATTGATTCTACACGACATTCGCGGTAAGACATTCTCGTAATAACAACGTAATAACATTAGAATAATCCGTTGACATTAATCTTGAATTAGTTTGTTTCGCAAAAATGTAATAGGTATGTAAAAACACTTTATATTAAATTGAGAAATTTATTTTTTATTCTTAAATACAGCATCAAAGTACAACTTTTCTTAATTAGACGTCTTATATTCGGCAGACCATTCACTAAATTTAATTCGCTTCATATATCATAATGTGTGCTGAATCAAGCACTAGTAGTACTAGTAGTACTAGTAGAAGAGTAGTACTGTAAAAGCGGGAATGTTCCCAGAGTATTAATACTTTTCGCAAGATCCACTTGGGCAGTTGAACGAGCGAGCCGGAAGAAAGTAACCGCCGGGCTTGAAACTGGATCACGATTGATTGGCGCCGTATCGTCCGGTGGTGTACGCAACTCCGTCCGGTGGTGGCAGCTACCGGCGCTGACGGTACTGCGAAACGGTCGCGCATCGGTCTGCGGGGGTGGCATGGCGCTCCACTAGCGTACCACTAGCGAACCGTGGTGGAGGGTGAAAGGAAGGATCTGACGTACGGGGCGGGTGGCCCCCGAAAGGGTCGCAGGAGGGGTTGCTGGAGCCGGGGGGTGGGTGGCAGGCGTCAGGGCAGGAGAGCTAGTATGCCGCAGAACGTAGATCGCGAGCGACGCGATCCGCACCCCTCTGCTCCACACACATACAGGTTCTCCGTTGACGACGACGACATCCGTGACTTGCCGCAAGCCGATCGTGCTTGCGCAGCACGTGGAGGTGGCGAAGGATCGTTTTTCGTTGATAACGCGACCTGAAGACGTGTGATGACGTGTCTTACTCGTCTCGGCGTGGCCCACGCGATCGCCGCCACCACCGACGAGGTCGCGGATCGCGCGCGAAGAGTAGTCTCGCGGAGGAGGTGCTCGTGTTGCGGCCGCGCGCCATCCGTAAACAGCCCAGTAGTGTAGTCATTTCCGACCCGACCTCTCGCGAGCATAACAGTACCCTCCACTATACTCGCGGCGCCGCGCCGGCTAATCGCAAGCGCGGCAGCTTCTGTGTGTTACCCTAGTGATATACTTTGGTGTTCTGCCCCGGTACCGCGCGAAAGTGCCACGACACGGTGCAGATCAACCCTCCGGTCTCAATGTGCGTTACGTCACTCCTCCATCTTAGTGACTCTGAATATACATCGCGTCATATAGATTGGAGCTGATCTCAGCTCATGCGGCTGTTGATCCTTCTCATTCACGATCATAATGCTAACCTAGCATCAAGAATCTCACTGCTCGTTTCAGCTCGCTAATCGTGTAGCTCGATTCTCAACCGGTTGACTCGCATCTGTCGATGCATGATTACCTAGTAACTCCGCGATTTTATCATAATCTTATTCAGCTGATGTTTGATTTGAACTTCGGATTGATATATAATTTATTTGTCTCTCTCGGAATTTAAGTGATGAAACCATTGATATCTCAAAGAATTTGCGTGACGTTCGTTTCGGACTCGCTCTCGCGTGACATGCATTATATGTACAAATGGGAAAAAGATAATGATACAAATAATTTTCTTATTTCTTTTTTAAAGATTGTAATAATTATTAGCTTAATTAAAAACTGTCTTCTATAATATATAACCTTTGGCATAACTTGAAAGATTAACTTTTCTAGGACATTGATTTCATTATAGCTCTATTTTTAACAAACTTACAAAGTTATTTTATTTATACACTATAAAAGAGAGTATCGATTATAACGCATACATATATGAATGAATGACAACTGAATATATTTAGATATATATCTCTTTGTTTATTGTTAGTAATTATTTACTAATGGGAATTTGATTGATATAAATATATCTAATATTTAATTATATCATATTATATTACTTTAATGTATATTTGATTTCTATGGAGTTTACATGATTTCTGTGTCAATAGATATTTTTCTTTATCGAAATAATTTTTATTTCTCGCGTTTTTATAAAATATATAATGTAAAAATATATAATGTATAGAGTATACAAATGGGAATAAAAATAGATTATAATATATTAAAATTTCTTGAATATATTCAGTACAAAAAAATTATATCATCTTCCTTCTATTTTGCTATTTGCCTGTTTCTTAAAATGTCAAACAGTGTCAATCCGTTTGACATTCCATCATTGTGACAACCATGCAAAGTTTCGTAAAAAACCCATACGTGCCATTTTCCCAACTAGCACAAACAAACAAGTACACATACGTTTTTCCATCGTCGGCAAAGTGCTTCAACCAGAGTGTACAAATGAAGTTATCTGTCCGTGTCGTTGGTGGCAGCAATCTTGCCGACGACGTTTCGTTAGCTGCCGGTGGACGCGACCGTTGATAAATTTGATCGCGGCAGAAATCTTTGCTGAATGAAAACCAATAATTTTGCGGTTTCCTCAAACAACCTAATTATATTCGTCCAATCTCGTTTCTTCAATCGTTACTTCTCAAATTGTGCTCGCTTTTGTTATAATTGATTTATTTTAGGCGGTGGCGGCTTGTGATTTTATCGTACTACTTTGTCTGGGGATTACACTCGGTGTTACTAACATCGGCGACAGATTTTTGCAGTTTGCGAAATTCGAATTAGCCCGATTGTACACGAGTGTATAAAACATAGAACGTATATATATGCATGTCAAAATTATCGTGTTCGAATTTATCTTCTTTGATATAACTAGAAATTGTTGTCGTTACTATTGTTAACAATAGTAAGCCCATCAAATCAATAAAATCGAAGTAATGCAATGTATATATATTTCAATAAATGCTAACATTATTTTTGGCTTTGAAAATGTACAATGTACAAGATCATTTTAATTATATTTTTTATAATTGGAAGATTGCATTGGAATCAATTTTTCTGAAATAAAAAACATAATATAATTAAATTTTAAATTAAATTCTGTTCAAATATAAATCTCAAAAAAAATTTTTCAATAATGTTTATTCATTAATTTGTCAAAAATACTTTTAATTTTTAAAATTACATAATTTATAATTTATGTTGTAATTGGATTTTATTAAGTTGTTTTTATTTTGTAATCATATATTTTTATATTTTATTACTGAGCTGATACAAATAGCTATACGAATTAATATAATCGAGAAAGTAAATAGCTTGTCTTATAGATTGTTAATTATCAATAAATTACTATGATATACAACAGAGATAAAAAAAACTTGAATTATATTTTCAAATTAAATTTTATCGAAAGATTTTTTTAAAATAAAAAGTTTTGTGTTTTTATCCTTACGAATTGTAATACTTGAAACTTTGCAATTGTTCGGAAATGCCAATTACCTGCAGCTGAAGTTTGTCGTATGGTTAGTCAACGGTATAACGCGCAGCTTCTTTAGTCTGATGAGTTCTGTTTTCTATCGTTTGTTTGATAAAGCGGGAAAACTCTCAACTCTCATCGACCCGAATTCTGTATTTTTAAAGTTAAGTTGTGTTTTATCCAGTTATTAGTGTTCTTTGTTTTCTATTATCATTTCTCTAGTAAATTAAATGGTATGTCAAAAATGCTGTAAACCAAGCGTGTCTAAAAGTGGGATAAAATGTAATAGGCAATATGTTTCCGAAAGTAAATCTTTATTAACGAAGAATAACATATATTTTCGTTTTCTAGATGGAAAATCCGCTTCATGCCTGACATGTTTTATTTCTTTCATAAATATTCTTGTTTTGTGCTTTGCTTCGTAGCAAGTTTAAATATTCTATTTTATTGCTGTAGATTACTCTTTTAAATTAAAATATATATTTATAATAAAAATATAATTTTTGAGACAAAAATTCTATAAAATGTTTCCCTAAATTTTTTTTCACTATAAATTTTGAATAATCGATAACAAATAAAACAATACATATATCATGTAACTTATAGAATTAAATAAAACTAATAGAACTAAATCACTAAATACTAATAAACTGAGTAGAACTATGGTAAATAAAATAGAATAAGTAAACGAAGTATAATAAAACGCGATATAAAATGAATGATGAAGTAACAAAATAATTTCTTTGCCGGATTCTTTTGTCTCATGAAAGTAAAAAGTACAAAGAATTTTGCACAATTCCAGCTCTCTTGCACGCTAGTGCATTGATTGAATTTTGTATAGGGAGGTGCGAGGATGCGGGCGGATGACTAATGGCAAGGTGGAATGCATGGCGAGTGGCAGATTTTTGAGAATGGAAAGGAATTAAGCGCAAATTCAGAGAATGTGTGGGTTTGTATGTGTGTGTATGTGTGTAGTGAATTGATGGAATCGTTAATGTAAAAGAATGGTAGGTGGCCAATACACAGCAAGCCTCTTCTTAAGCGGCTTTCTATTTTTCTCCCTTCAATGATTTTACATTTACCACAGACTTATTTCTCCACGCGTTTCTCTCTCAACAATCTTATTTATTGTTAGTTTCTTGATTCTTTCGTATCCTCTACAGACTCATATTTATTTCATAAAATTTATACATTCTTCTTATCGCACTCCAGAGTATAGAAAAAAGGATATTTTACGATCTCGTTTGTAAGACTAAAAAACTATTTCATTCGACCTTGGAAAGTATTCTTGTTATCTCCACATAACTATTTTTATTTAACCTACGGAATAGAAATTATAGTCAAAATGTCATGTATTTTGGGATTTCTCTGATTTTTATTTACTATCGAACACATGTTATTGTAGGCGTAATAAATTTGTATATAATACTCAATTATATTAATGACAAACGTTCACGTTTAAATTATCCAAACATTTATTTGAAAATGCAGACGTATATTTATGACATGAATGCAATTATTTATTGTACAAATGGCTACTTACTTTAATATAATAGTATCGTTATATTAGAGTTGCTAATAGTATAGCAATTAATACCATTTATATTATTGATGTCACATTATTCCGTAATGAATTACATTAATTTAATAATCATGATGCCCAGTGACTGTTCAATCAATTACATGAAGTTAAAGTCGATAGTGCTTAAATCGTCGAGGTAGTGGCGTGAGCTTTGGACATTCGTTGAAAGATGATATGTGTATAGTTGTAACGCGAGCACGAGGTGCGATATCTAATGTCTAGAAAGAAAATTTCTCGCTCGACTTGAAACTTTATCGTTGAAACTTGGCATTCATCTCGACAGGATTGGTCGGCATTGTTCCAACACGTTCAATCAAAAACAAAACTAGCACGAAAGTTCAGTCGGTACGATAAGAATTGTGATACGAAACGTTGCACTGTTACGTAAAATAGAAAATGATGACTCGCACAAGACTTTTAATTGGCAAATCAATCACACTGTAGATTTGACGATGCTAATCGAATGTCATACGATGTAATGGCGTACGATTTTTGAAGAAGAAATTCTTTTGCTAGAAAAGTTAGATACAATATATTTGTGTGTCGATTCGTGAATCAATATGACTAACGTCACGTGCGCGGAAGTGGGGTGGGAAGGATATGTGGCGAAACGAAGATCTGGCAGTTGACGAAGGACGATATTGCATATTGTCGAGATTGGATTCGTATGTAAATGCACGGGAAATCCTGCAGCTTCTGGTTACGTCTCTTTTTTCAGAATAATCCGATACTTCTCCACCTGATGAAGTTATCCCACATCCACTTTCGTCGATTAGTCGAGTCAACGCCTAAAGGGATTGCGGGATTCCATTTTTCAAGATAATACGGATGTAATACTGATAATGAATCCAGATAAAAATGGAAAAACACATAAAATTACTAAAGGATTGTTGATCAAATGTAGAAATAATAAAACTTAAATTGACGATAGATTTAATTGATGTTGTCCACATCTATGTGTTTATTTTTGATACCTTAATTCTATCAATCAATTAACAAACCAATGGTATTTGTAAGTAAGAAGAATGAGATTGCTTAGCTAGGAAATTACTAGTCTGAATACGTAATGGAGCACTATTTCTTCGGGCTTTAACCACCGAATTGAGTCGAGCAATTAAATAGGATAGCTTTAACAGGAGTCGGTTTTAGATGTAGATAGTATATATTGATTATTTTATCCGAACATGCATACTGATAGTAATTATAATTTTATGCAAAAATAAGGAAAGGAAATTTATATATTTTGTAAGGAATATTACACATATGCAAGAAATGCTATATATATATATTTTTTTACATTATGTTTTCATATTTCATCTGAATATGTCAACTTTTTAATTAAGATTAAAGTCATTCTGTTTACGCATCAAGATTAGTTGTACTACTAAAGCCGTGCTCTCTAATATCGATATTTTACAAGTTTTCTATTTTGAATTATTATTCTGTATTTGCTCAATGATTATCCATTTACCGCTTACTAAAATGAAACTTACGACGCAATTCAATTTTATGTTGTACTACAATTTCAGAGTACATTTTGCATAGGAAGACTTGCTACTTTTCATCTCATAGAAAGCATAAACAGTATTTCTTGTTTATTATAAAATACACCGTCTGCACTGTAATTTATATGCTATGTTACACTTTGTACAAAATTTATTTCTTTATAGGAAAGAAACAAGTAGTTCACACTACCTATGATAATACGGATATGTACGGACTTACAAGATCTCGTGTGTACAAAAGTAAAGTAAAAACTCAGAAAGAAAAGGCGAACTTTTGAGACACTGCCAATTCTGTAGAAGCTCTGTTCGGGAACTCAGTCTTGACCGTCACGAAGGAAACAGCGAAAGAGCGTAGTAGAAAAGAGAGACATTGTGGAATGAGAATTTAAGTAAATGGAAATACAAAAGTGCATGCTGATGTACAGGGAAAAGGTCACAAAAATGCACGACGGTGGAAACTGTCGTAGGAATTGCAAGACAAAGAGTAAATGTATCGTAGCATTTCAACGTTTAGAATACATACTATATTTTTTACGAGGCGTTGACTGTAATATTTTTAATATTTTTCTCTCTTGAAAAAGAATGAAATTAAGAATTTATTTACTAATTTTTATTA
>Ga0157364_1008424_pt1 | contig 10672 bp, 3 predicted proteins | sample AttsexASBM2_FD_111476 | JGI IMG/M metagenome (GOLD analysis project Ga0157364, IMG submission 111476) | Fungus gardens microbial communities from leaf cutter ant in Ribeirão Preto, State of São Paulo, Brazil - Atta sexdens ASBM2 | ecosystem: Host-associated > Fungi > Mycelium > Unclassified ... | reverse complement strand
TTAAAGAACACATATATCGCCACATGCGTCCATCCCCCCCTCTGACACACACACACACACACACACACACACACACACACACACACACACACACACACACGCGCGCGCGCGCGCACACACATGCACGCACGCACGCACGCACGCGCACACACACACGCACGCACGCACGCACGCACGCACGCACGCACGCACGCACACACACACGATGCAAAATCCGATTCAACTTTTTCGTGCGTATCGGACAGTACTAATGCTAACAATAATTGTGTAAAACGCAGTAGATAAGTTTGATATACTGCATCTCCAAAAAAAAATCATATGAAATTTTATTTTTTTAATTTGGAAGAGAAAAGTGCATATTTTATGGTTATTATGATATTTATGAAAAAAATTTACTCTATCCCATGGAGTGCGTCAAACTGCAAATTTCTAAAAAAAAATACATATCCTTATTTAAAAAAAAATGTTAAGTAGGAGTAAGGGTAGATTTAAAATCTATGAAAGTTTTTAAAGTTTTTTACTTTAAGATTTTACCCTTGAAAATGAAAAAAACAATTTTTAAATATGTCTATTTTTCACGGAGTTACACTTATTTAAATTTATGCGAAATTTTTATATAAATTTTTGTTGCGATAATTTTGTTGATGAGTGTATTTAAATAAATGTACTGTAGCATACATATTAAAGCAATATATATTAAAGTAATTAATTCGTAAAAAAAACCTTGTAACTCATTTTATTAATATATGCAATATGTATCGAAAAATTTATTGCCGATATTCATTCAATTCATAATTGATTCTGATATTTAATTTATTCATTGCAAATTAATTATTACAAACTTAAATTTTTATAAATCAATCACGAAACAGTATTAGAATTAATCCATAGCATTAACAAAGCCGTATCAATCTTATAAGATATTACTTAAGCAATTTTGAAGTAAGAACAAATATAAATAACTGCTTAAAAATATACCAGCATTATATAATTCTAAAATGCACAATACGCAATTATGTACATTATGTATATGACGATATTAATCTTTTAAAAAATATAACGCTGATTGCACATCTTTTATAATAATTATCTTAGTTTTTATATTGTTTTTTCATTTCTTAATTGCATATTATGTAAACTTATATATTATGTATGCACAAATGCTTATAGTAGATATAAGTATAAAGTGTGAAAAACATAATAAATGATGAATTCACAACTTATATGAATAGATTGCTAACTCAATGTGATAGAAAGAGATAAACCTGATTTCGAGCTGGGCTATCATGGAACAAAGTCGGAATGGATTCCGATCGAAATTATTCCATTTTCCCCAGAAAACACACAATAGCAATCTAAAGAATAATTGAATAATTCCGATCGGAATCCATTCCGATTTTATTTCATAAGTATATCTTGTCCTTATTTCAGTTTCCAGAAGACGTATGTATGCGTCCTCTCTATGAGTATCGCCTTTAATTTATGTGAAAATTTATGTGAAAACACTTATGTGAAACACATTAATCATAACAGAAATTATCACAAATGTTAAATGTTATTTCATAATGGCCTTTCATTCTATTATATTCTGAAAAATAAAAATATAGAAAATTATAATTTATAATGTGATAAACTGCAAAAGTCGATATAAAATAGGAAATAATATGAATATAGATAATATGAATATAGATCCTGAATATAAGTCCTGTAAATTAGAATTTTATCCTCATTTCATCCTTGTCACTTATTAAATATTAAACAATGACAAACGATGGTCGCGAGCGATGCGAGCGTTAAGTGGAACGCAGCCATAGAAGTTTGTGGATGAATTATATAATTGTTGATATTCATTGCACTTTAAAAGATGGAAGCAAAAAAGATGGAAGCTTCATAACTATAAAGGTTGCTTTAACCAAACTCCGATTAACTTAATTGGCCGATTAGTCCATTGAAATTAACCAATCTGTCATTAAATGAACGTTTGATTTAAATGATCCTAATGCCCATTTCTATCAACGTAGTTTAACTTTAATCGGTTTAACTAATTCTTCATTTTTTCTAGTTCTAAGAATTAAAAAAATAATGAAGAGTAATTAAGTTGAACTGAGATTAAAATTACTATCTACATTGGCAGAAATGATAATGTCGTCTAACAAAAACCACTTTCATCAAAAATCTTGCGAAACGCGATAATTTTTTTGTTACAAGTCTTTTACGATGTCGTAATTTTGAATGGTCTTTGTGGAATAAAGTTTTTGCATAAATTTTGTTATAAATTTTATAACAAAATATCCCAAGTAACACATGAAGCTTTAAAATATCTACGATATTGTCTCAGCTTAAATCGCAGCATTTTTGTCTATGACAGTCACTGTCATAACATCATTATGACATTGTGACAAAGTTGTAGCAGCAAAAATGGGACAACATTTTTGAGTTTTGCAGACGATGTTGCAGTCAACTGCACAATCATTTTGCAGTAAAGAAGTTGTCATAGCCATATATAGTGATAATCTGAATAAAATAAACTAATAAGCAGAATGTATCTTCATATGTAAATTAATATTCAATGAAAGTTTAATTTTTAATTTTAATATTACGTAAAATATTTAAAATACAATTTAAAAAAATTTTTTCAGCTGACATTGAACTTGAAACAACTCAGAATCTTTGTTTCATTAGAATTAGATCAAATTTAAGGATTAATTAATCATTACAACTTTTTACAAGCATACATATAATTATACTATATAACGCGGATGCAAATTCATAAATATGCTGATTACAGAACTACACACAGATCCTTAAATAATAATTTTAGAGCCACTTAAACACATGGATTCGCATAATCATCGCTGATCACATATGCTTTTAAAACTGATAGATATATATATGTTGCTCTTTGCTTTTGCTGTGATATACAAATTACAATTACATTACAGCTATATTGGCTGTATTTTTACTTTTTTATTACCTGTCATAGCGTACAGCTATCAATACAGCCAAAATAGCTATGACTGCATTTTGACTTTTCTACTAATTGTCACAGCGACTGTACAGCTATCAATATAGTCAAAATAACTGTGGCTGCAATTTTACTTTTTGATTAGCTGTCACAGTGACTGTACAGCTATCAATACAGCTAAAATAACTGTGCTAAAATAACTGTGACTGCCAAATAGTTGTAAACTTCAACTAATTTCGACCAATCTCGATACGCTTTAACACCATTTGATACAATTCGACATAGAATTTCTTATCGAGCAATGTCACGTGAGAAATGTCGCGCATTTCCTACGATGAAAACTACCCAATCAAGTGAGAGCTCACGTTTGTCATTTATACTAGATTTCGAGATACACAATCAACCCTAAAAGGTTTAATTTAATTTTGAAGATAGCTATTTAAAAAATTAATTAGTTATTAGAATTGTTAATAGCTGTATTTAGTAAAGAAAGCAATTTAATCAGCATTCAATGATTCTTTATTATAATTAATTCCTATACTAAATTCATGCAAAGAATTAAGAACAAAGTCCAATCATATTAAAAATTCACTGATTAGTTTTCTTTACTGAAATAAGTAGTCAACATATTATATATATTAGGTATAGTAAAAAGAAATCCATTATTTTTGAAATTGAATGGAAAAATAATGGATTTCTTTTTACTACACCTATAATATTATATATCTGAAGTAAAGCGTTTTTTATCTATACATTTAATTACAATATTATTTGATTAATTGTATTACATTATTTATAGAATCGACTAATGTATGGAATGTATGTATAATATAATAATATATATTTATTTTAAAATAAGTAACAACAGTTCAAAAAATTAATTTTTCAGAAAAAAGAAACATTATTTTTTAACTTGACAGAAAATTATTGACTAATCAAATAATATTAGCAAAAAAAATATATTCTTAACATAATCGTATGTCATTTTTGCCATTTTTTAAATTAAAAAAACACTTTTTAAATAAGTGAGGTAATAAGCCAGTAAGAACTAACACAGGTTGTCCGCGTGTAAAATTTCTTTATATTTGTACAGATGTTTCGACACTTGCTTTGAGTTTTTTTCAGCGTATCATTAAGATAATAATTGAATGTTCTCAAAAGGCATGTCACTAATTTAAAGTTGTATCACAAAATAGTAATCAGAGTATGAAGTTCAAAGTTAAAATTAATGAAACGTCTTAGTATTTGGTAGAATACTTAAACAGTTAGTTAAAAAAAAGACAGTTGCCATAATAAGAAACCTGTATACTACGATGTATATTATATATTATGTTATATATTATTATATAATATATATTATATAATATATTATTATATAATATATTACGAGTTATTGCGAGCTCGTGACACTTTTTTTAAGTTGCAATGATATTTTGACGATTTAAAAGAAAACAATTGTTTTCGAGCTGTTTTCGAGCTTAACAGCAAGATAGCTGCGTCAATATTATCTCGCATTGTCAACAATATGACAGCATTATATAATGTTGCATATTATTATGATAACAGTATGAACTTTGATGATGACGATTTTAAAGTTATCGGTAAATTGCTGGCAAGTTGCTACTCAACGTCATATCGTGAAGGCATCAAGTTGCCAACAAACAAGGACTCAGTTGCTGTATTTCTGGTAGCAACACATACTTAATAATGCAACAATACATACTAGCAACCCAACAAACGAGAATGGATTGAAATGAATTGAAATGGATTCAGATTTTCAGAAATATTGATTCACAAATGTTAAAATGAATGCTTTTCAATCTTGAATGCATTTTTATTTATAAGAATTGTATATCTCTATGCCTTTCAATCTAAAAATAATATTAGTTTCATCTAAAAATAATATTAGTTTTTTCTGTGCAAACACACAAAACAACACAACACACGCACGCACGCACGTACATTGTAAAATACTTCAATTCTAATAAAATACTGTTCAATATTTTGAATAGGAAATGCAGTTTTTCAATTCAGTTGCATCCAATTGAATCCAATTGAAACCAATTAAATCCAAAAAAAGTATTCGCTATTTAAAATACGCATTTGGATAGAAAAAAATTTCAATCCATTTAGTTCATTCTCGTTTATTGGGAAGCAACATGCTAGCAACAAGATAGACACGTTGTTATCTGGAATAGGAAGAACATTAAGAACAAAATTATAATAAATTCTCATTATAACTATATTCAAAATAAAATTATCTAATTCTTTTATGTAATGAGTATAGATAATAGCAATATTAATAAATTTACTTAACAAATGTAAAATTTAACAGTTATCAAATGCGTGATCAAATGCGTCATGTCTAGAAAAAAAATTTATTTATATATCCGCAACAATTACTGTTTCAAAAAGAACTATCGTTATTTCAGAGTTGTGTCTTTGTTTAGACAAGTTCTCATTTAAATATATTTAATATCTTTAACTATAAAATACGTTGTATATCTTTATATTATTTATCTTTAACTATAAAAAACTTTACATACATAAATTCGCTTTGATCAAAATCACGTAAATTCGACATTGCTAATGTGAAAACTTTTGTAAAATTAAGATAACGTGATATCAATTATACAAGAATATCAGTAATTAACGGATACGTAAATTGAATTTGATGATGCAGTTATTTTCGCACTATCAAGAAAATGTTCGTATATCTCGAAAATACAATAAAAAATGCATTCAAATGCAGTAATTGTATACCTACATTTGGATTCTTAACGATGCTGTAATGGATGAAATAACTTATTTAAAGAAAGTTCGTTTATTTCAATGCTCGTTGCACCAGTGTCGACCCAACACTCGTGACTTTTGCAGGAATTATGCAGAACTATCGAGTTGCAAACACAATTGCCTTCAAACGAGAGCATTAAGAATTGATGTCACAAAAGAATAAAAGGGGCCAAAAGCTTCAAGAGATCGATAGTTTAATACGAATGAAAGATCTTGGACAACCTGTGAGCGCGGAATATTTGTGGATATATTCCTCGAAATATGCATATCGCGATAATAACGGTGATTATTGTCCTCTTTTCACAATTCTGCATCAATGTCGGAAGGTATAGAATTGTGATAATTGTGGATTTCGACATGTGGATTACGATAAAATCGTAATTTTTCAAAATAAAAAGTTAAAAAGAAGAATATTAGAGAAATCATAAGAGATGTGCTTTTATTTCAAAATTATAAATACGTCCTGCATATCACCACATTAAGAGAAATATACTAAATCTTAATAAATATTTATTCGAATATATAGTGCCAATTGAACATTTACTAAATGTAAACATATATTTATTTGGTACAAAACTATTAATTTTATTTAAAAAGCGAAGTATCAATCCTATTATTAGTACATAGTCGCGCCCCAATTGCAATGTAATCATTTTCTTTATATAAGTATGGTACTCAGTTCTTGTAACTAAGTAGATCTTAATGATTGTATTATGTATCATTTTATGTAATGTGCAGTTAGTTTAATTATTATTTTTTTATTTTCACTTCTATACTTTATGGGCATCTGACTACTTTATAGGCATCTGAAACACTCGTGTATTTTTGCGTCGCATTAATCTTTTCTCTCTCTCTCTCTCTCTCTCTCTCTCCCCCCCCCTCTCTCTCTCTCTCTTTCTCTCACATTGTGTTAGATAATCAAAATAAATAAAAGTTAACGCTGTGAGATTACAATTAAAGCGCTTTGTGCTAATAAGAAAAAAGAAATAATTCGAGATCAATTTACTGTCGTGTGAATAATACTTACTTATAGTAATGCGAAATTACGACGTCGCAGAATTTTCTTATTGCATAATGATAAAGTTATTTCCTTTCACTTTCAAAAAAAGGTGAACAGAAGTCATGAACAGAACAGTTGTATAACTTTTTTTTAAAGGGATTTCTTGCCTGTTCATTGAACAATTATGAATTCATATAAGTAAGAATGAGTAAGAGCTAATCACTCGATGACCATACTGCTTTTTAGTTTTCAGAATGTAGCTTAATCATCGAGCGATTAGTTCTTACTTATAAATCCATAAATAAGAAAATCCTTTGAAAAAAGTATTGGAATTATTCTGTTCATGATTGTATGTTCAACAAATTTGAATATTGTTTCTTTTTTTAATACTATTTGATTATAGTCATCTCGATGCATATTGCATGTGCTTTCCTATAATATTATAGAAGTTTCGAACGTTGGTGCGAACACAAAACAGAAGATATAAAATTGGTAATCGAACGAATAGTAGAGGAAATCGCCACATATAGCAGCTGTATAGTTTTTATTACTGATTCTACTTATCGTGGACTAATCGATGTGCATGCTATTAAAACATCTTCTTTTTTATCGCGATATGATGTAAGTATTAAGAGATACTACGCAGTAGTAAATTTGACAAATGCGACATATGGTTACTTATGTATTACGTGCACGCGCAATTAAAATATTCTTTATAAAATGAAAGTTTTTGTCCTTAGAAAATTGTAAAATTTAAATAAAGTTAGCTAAATGTTTATTAATTAAAGTTATATGTTTATGTAAAAATTCTTTTATTAATTCTGCATACTTTTAATTATATATATATATGTATCCTTTTTTGTTATTACTGTACGTCTATCAGATTCAATGTGATAATAAGTTTTATTAAAAATATTTATCGCATGTTTATTTTTCAGATCGGTATACGCGACAATGACGATTTTTTACGGCCCAGAAAAAAAATGATAAATACACTTCAATATGTTAAAGCAACAGGTTGCGATGCGTATATTATATTAATTAGCAATGGATTACTAACATCAAGATTTCTGCAATATGTCGAAGGGTAAACGTCAAAATTGCAAAATGATACAGATTTACAATCGATTATGAATTACAATTGTCTAAGAAGTTTATATTTTTATATCGGAAAGAGTTTAATTACAATCAATATATGTCATTTAAAAAATATGTGAATTGTAAAAATTAATAAGCAACATTATAAATTGAAGATAAGATTCAACTAACTTTTTGATTCATCAAATTATTATTTTAGAATTATAGAATATTTTCCAAGTTATTAAATTTACTATTCCCTTGCACATCCCTTTTATGATTTGGGGGTAAATATGAAGATGGAGGAACCAGCCTGATGATCTTCACCTTGATATGTTGTCAAGGTCATGATCTTGAGTTACCTCCAACAGATTAGGCATCGCTCGTTATTTGTTAAAAAGTTTATAAAAATAACGTCTCTTTTCTATTATCTATTATATAGAACAAAAATTTTTTGCTTTAAAATAGATTTCCTTTAAAAACAATTTTCTTTGAAAACGTTATTTTCTTATATAATTTTGTAATAAAAATGTAAATTAGGGGATCCTTCTATGACTTTGATTTTCATATGTTAAGATCATCAAGAATTAGTTTCCCCATCTTCATATCCATATCATGTATATCATTATTTCTTCCATACTCAGAATCACATTTAAAAATTCACATTTTTTTACAGAGAACGTCTACTCAATACACGTGGCTACTTCTTACTTTTATATGATAATCGGCTGTTCAGGCCCGAATTACATTACATTTGGAATCGAATTGTCAACGTGGTGTTCATACGGCAATACGGTACGTACAAGTACCGTTCGGGCGAACGGATTCCTGTGAAACGAATAGATCTCAATACCGTCTATTATCCGTCGCGTTCAAGAGATTTCACGGCGATGAAGTACATCGATACGTGGCAAGACGGCAAATTGCATTACGGTAACAATCATTATATGTCGAAAACCACGAATCTTCATGGAAACAATTTGCGGTTAGTATATCGCTTGTTCGTTAATTCGAACGTAAGAATGTAATTTCATAATTCTCGATTTTTGTTCGTAAAATTTCACAGATTACGCTTTCGCATTAAAAAAAAATTGTAAATTAAGAAAACGATATAAATTATAATTTATCTCAATCAAAATATCTTTTTTTTATATTTTTATGAAGAAAAAATAGGATAACAAAGAATAAAACAAAATAAAACGAAGGAAAAATATAAGTCAATGAACATCCGGACGCGGATATCGCATGCATAATATATTTAGTTTATTTCACTTGCAGTGAATTGTACTTGTATAAGATACGTATACATTTCAATCACAATTCTGATGAGCTTCATATATATATCATATATATATATATAAAATTAGCATATTTAAATGGTAGAAAACAAAAGTAAGATAAAATTATAATGATATAAAATTAATCAAAGTGTAAAACAATAAAGAGAAACAAATTAATTAAAGTTCGAATTACATGCTAAATTAAAAATTGCATTAAAAAATAAAGTAACTGTCCCAGCTAAGAAATAATAATAATAAATCAAGGTCAAATTGAAATTGATTCAACTCAATTAATATTGAATTGATGTTGATTTAACATTGATTAAGCAATCATTTCTGAGGTGTAATTTCGAAGTCCAAAGTAAGAAAAGATCAAATGTCAATGTCTATAGAATTTAATATGCATTGAGGTGTAAAAAGAAATCCATTATTTTTGCATGAATGGAAAAATAATGGTTTCTTTTTACTACACCTAATATTAGGAGTTCGGTCCGTTTTTTGTGTTCAAAAATACATTTATTTCCAAACAAAATGAAAAGATCAATTAAAGTATTGTTCATCGCTGCCTACTACTTTTTCCCATCTCTCAGGCAATTTTCAAATTCCATTTCGAAAAAATGACTCGTCTTTGGAGTCAATTTTCGATTTCTGCGAAAGAAGTGAACCGGTGACTTGCTGCATCCTTCGGAACAACCAGAATCAGAAGGAGCAATGTCCAGAGAATACGGCGGGTGCGGTAAAACATCCCATTTGAGCATTTCCAAATATCTTTTTATGACTTTAGCGATATGAGGTCGAGCGTTGTCATGAAGAAGAATAACTTTATCTTTGCTCGTATTCTGGCCGTTTTTCTCGCAATGCACGGCTTAAACGAATCAATTGTAGCCGATACCGATCGCCCGTAATGGAATCGCCAGGTTTCAGCAGCTCCTAGTAAACAAGACCCTTTTGGTCCCACCAGATACAAAGCATGATCTTCGAACCATGAATGTTCGGCCGTGATGTTGATGTTGAGATCGATAGCAACGATTGACTGGGCTTAGCGTATTTTTTCTTCTCGGGATTATCATAGAATATTCACTTCTCATCTCTAGTCACAATCCGATGCAAAAAACCTTTTCTCTGTTGTCTTTGAATCAGCAAGTGAAAAATCGCCTTTCAATGTCTTTCGGTCTCAGTTCATAAGGCACCTAATTTCCTTGTTTTTGAATCATTTCCATGGCTCTCAATCGTACAAAAATGGCTTGTTGAGTTATCCCCAATGATTCTGCAAGCTCCTCTTGCGTTTAACTCTGATCTTCTTCGAGTAATGCCTCTAATTCTTTGTCTTCGAATTTTTTTGGCTGTCCAGAGCGAGGCTTGTCTTCAATGCTGAAATCTCTATCCTTGAAACGTTGAAACTATTGATTACATACATGATTTATCAGTTGGAGCAGTGTTATAAACTTCGACAAGCATTCGATGGGCTTCAGCCGCACTTTTCTTCCAATTAAAGCAGAAAATCAAAACCTCCCGCAAATGCTGCTTGGTTAACACAAAATTCGACATTTCAAACAC
>Ga0157364_1008423_pt1 | contig 10673 bp, 12 predicted proteins | sample AttsexASBM2_FD_111476 | JGI IMG/M metagenome (GOLD analysis project Ga0157364, IMG submission 111476) | Fungus gardens microbial communities from leaf cutter ant in Ribeirão Preto, State of São Paulo, Brazil - Atta sexdens ASBM2 | ecosystem: Host-associated > Fungi > Mycelium > Unclassified ... | reverse complement strand
AGAATGTAAAATACAACTTTACCTATCTAAATGCAGTGAGTATTTATGATATAACTATAAGTATGAGTAAGAATAAAGTAAACTAGTAAATTTACCTCAGAGAGTTCTAGAATGTAAAATGCAACTGAGGTGGGTATTGTTTAATATATAAATATATACTATTCATGTGAAATAATAATAAAAAAGAAAATTTAAGACAAGCAGTCCATGTATTAGTCTAAGTAGTTGTACTATAATATATCAATCTATGTTCAATATACCTGACTATCTAGACACTATTATTCCTTGCTTGATCAGCAATATTCTGCTAGATTGGAATGTCTTCTAGAGTATTTAGTATAGTTGCTACTTTTAGGTGATCTCATTCTTATCTAGTATATTATGTAGGTAATGAACTTAGATTTCTTCTAGAGCTTGAAGTACTAACTCTACATATTGTTGCCCTAATAAAATTGGAAAATATAATAAAAAATCAATTAAAAAATAAGTAAAAATAAGAAATATACTAAGTCCACTTCAGCAAATTCTGTATTATAAAAATGAATTACTTACTTATTTGTAATATATAAATCTTGGATAAGTTCTTAGATATTTAGAATCAATTCAGAAGTTGAATAATTATGATAAAAAAGATGGTAGAATAATATAACATGTATTTTTTTTTAAAATCAACAATTTATTACACAGTGCATGATTGTTATAACTCAAAACCCTTAGAGTTGGATTATGAGGTAACCTTGTATTGGGTAACACAAGAGAACTCAATAGAGGGCTCTTTTACAAAATAGTCTACCTTATATACTCCTACAGATGGTCTATGCTAGCTACTGTGCACCCTATCCTAAATGACCATGTGTCAAGCATGAGGCCAACATGTAGTGTCCATGTTGTATGATGTTACTTTGATCCAGAACCTTTTACTTCTTTCTCTTAAGTTCCATAATCAATGTTGAGATCACACCATCAGATATGACTGATGTGACAGCATGACCAATCACTTTTAACCCTAACCCCAGAGTTCTAAAAATAGAAAATAATAGAAAATAAATCAAGAGAAAATAAAAATAAAATAAAATAAAATAAAAAGAAACTAAGTCCACTTTCTGTAATCTTGACAATGATGATAAACTGTGGTAACTGCAACATAGTTATGTTAGGAAAAAAAACAACATAAAGAAAGGAAAAAAGAAGTAAAATGAAAAGAGAAATAAAATAAATGAAAAAGCTAATAGATGTAAAAACTAATAAACTGAACGCATTAGGATTATGGTTAAGAAACATAACAAAATAACATAAAGAATCCCTTCTTAAATTCCAGTAATTGTTAAACCTTCTACACTCATATAGAATGTGTTATCTAAACTTGATTGGATATCTATTGTAAAAGTATCTAAAGTCTTGACTTGGGAAAAATCTAAGCTGATATTCACCAATAGTAGTGTGATTTGTGATTGCTCTGGTACAAAGGAAATTTGAAAGGCCAAAATAGCTGAGCTAAGAGCCATCCTTAATATACAATAGGAGTAAAGGTTTAAGGTTATTATCAACAAGGTCAAGAAATTGTTTTCCTTTATGATCTATTAAATAGAATATGCTTTGCCAATTACTAATATATTTATCACTTTTTTTCTTGCTAAATTTCCACAACATCTTACAAGGGTATATTGGGTCAATTCTAAACTTTCTTATATCCTAATCTACTAAAGCATAGAGTGACTAATTGGATTTGGATGGACAGTCCTCAAATTTAATAGAACTATCAAGTTTCTCTTCAAATAATTGCCTCAGCTCCTTTGATATGGCAATCAATTAGATTTGATAAGGAAGATTTAATGGATCAAAGATCTTTTGTGCTGTATAAATAGAATTTTTGATGACAATAATACAAGAGACTTTAGGGATTTGAAGGGCTTGATTAATCCCATATTTTAACACAAAGAGTTTAGCCTCTATACTCATGATATTAATAGTATAATAAATAGTCTTCCTGCTAGAATTGTTGCAAGAGTAGATGTGTATAACTGAAGTAGTAATGTTGTTGCTTTTGATACTAGCATTAGTGACAATGATAGCTGACTTGATATTTGATGAAGCCTTCAGAGTAATGGCATTGAGGTTGCACAAGTGGAAGGTAATGTTAGTATTGGTAATGTTAGTATTGTTCTTGTATTGTACCTTATGAAATAAAATGTAGTCTGAGAAGATGTTAATAAGCCTATGACCTGGAGATAACTCATCATTGAGTGGATCAAAAGCAGGGAATATAGCATTTAACTGATTGTTGGAGTCAACAATAAAGCTCTTAATTTTTTGCTTTTGTTTCAAAGTCATATTCTCCAAAGACAGATAATGTAAAGGCAAGTTGACAGCATGCCTAGCTTTGAGAAGGCATTTGATCATGTGATTTGACAGGAGAGAGACTGTTCTTAATTAAAATTTTCTGCTAAGTTTCTTTAAATATAGATATATGAGTATAAGCCTGATAAAGGGAATGTACAAAAGGTCTCTAGTATTACGACCTTAGCTTTAGAGCTGAGATTGCACTTAGGCAAAGACTTGAGAGAAAGTAAGTGATAGATTGCAAGTGGTAAAGCATAAATATACAGAAGTACATCTATACTATATATATGAATAAACCATGAGGATAATGTCTACAGTACATGAGGTAAAACAAGACATACAACATGAGGTAAAAGTAAAGACATAGTACCTACTACATGAGGTGCTGACTAAGACTATTTTGGTGCAGCCAATCATGTCATCATTATCCTTTACCCTAGTTTATACTGAAGATATAAGATATTGATTGTAACAATACCCCATTTTCAGCATTCATGTTCTTATGAATTAGATCAGGACTTCCAGTTCTCCAACTATATGCATTGCCACAATCTTTTTGTTTGGACCAATGATTGCTTGTCCTCAATTGTCAATAGAAATGAAATATGGTTCATGAGGAGGGCCTTCTTGATACATGGATATAGGATATCCATTTTGTGAGGTTTCCATATTGTGTTTTTCTTCAACAAAAGCCACTACTATTTCCATCCAGAATTCAGAATCCTGTTCTCCTCTAGAGCAGAGCGATTGATAATGTAAATATAGCTTGAACAGTCTCATTTGCATTGGAGAATAGACAAACTTCATGTATTGTTCTAGGTTCTTGACTTTATCTTGTATGAAACTTGATTCTGTTGTCTTGGATGTGGTTGTCGATACCTTGTATGGCTTGATTAATATTACTTCTTCATCTCCTACTATTCATCTTCTCAACTTCTTCTTCTGTTCTTCATTTCTGTATAAGTCTTGGATTTCTCTGATGTTATCATCTATGTATTTGTTTCTTCATTCTTTATATGCATCCAATTCATTAGCTAACATCCTTTGAATTTGATATGCTCGATCTTCTATGTTACTTTGAATCAGATACTGTAGGTCTTCTGATATTCCAAGAATATTCATAGTATTCATTGTCCTGTTATTAATGCTCACTTTTAGAATTGTTCCCTCTATCTCTATGATTGTCATATTCATTTCTTCTGCTATCTTCATCATATTCTTCACCTATCTTTGTATATTGATCATCGCCTTCATTCTTTTCAACATCTTGTAGTATAATTGACTCTAATCATTGTATTCTTTTTTAAATAATTTGGCTTCATTCATATTGTTGAGCTTTTTGGTAATGTATGGGTTAAGGGATGTTAGTGCAGTCATATAGTTGTTAGTTATTTGAGAAGACATTGCTTTGAAATTGAGTTGTGTTGTGAATTGTTGAAATGGGATTTTACCCTCCCTCTTTATAGGTTTCAACTTGAAATCCTTAACTAATAGTCTTCTATCACCTCTTTTGTATGTGACAACCCTGTTTCTACAATCCATTGATTGTGTTTGTCTCTGTACACCTTCCAGTGTACCAGGTATTGTGTCTCTCTCTCTTATTTTCTATGCTTCCATACTTCTTCAACTTCATATTCTTCTTCTTTATTAATAATCGTAGGTAGAGGTGCCAGTTCCATATGTTGTCCTTGATAATGGGGTTTCCTGCATCTTGTCAGCAGGTTGTTATAATCTTAAACTCTTAGAGCGAGGTAAAAGATCAAACTCTTGTATTAGAGTAAACATAAGAGAACTCAATAGAGAGCTCTTTACAAAGTAATCTACTTTATATACTCTTATAGATAGTCTGTGCTAGGTACTGTGCACCCTACCCTAAATGACCATGTGTAAAGCATGAGGCCAACATGTGGTATCCATGTTGTATGACATCATTTTGTTCTAGAACCTTCTACTTTCTTCTTTCAAGTTCTGTGATCAATGTTGTGATCACACCATCAGATATGACTGATGTGACAGTGTGACTGATCACTTTAACCCTAACCCCAGAGTTCTAAAAATAGAAAATAAAAATAAAAATAAAATAAAATAAAATTGAAGTCCATCATTCTTATTTCTTACATAGATTTTTATTGAACACATTGTATATTATCTATCCTTCTGGAAGTTTGAGTTGAAATACTTCTTGACCAATCTTCTTCATGATCCTAAAGAGTCTATATCTTTTCTAGTCCAGCTTCTTTAAGAGTTTGTTCAAATGAATATTTTTGTTCTCCAGCCATATGTTGTCTCCAACCTTCAATCCTTGAGGATTCCTTCATTTCTTGTCATATTACTTCTTCATATTCTTTTGAGCCGCTTCCATTGACTTCATAGCTTTTTTCCAACTTCTTTGCAGTCTTGTAAGGAATTCTTCTAGTTTCAGAAACTCTGTCTGTATCATAAGGTTGCCTTTCTATGGGTGTCTTCCAAAATTGAGTTCAAATGGTGTCCATCCCATTGCAGCATGTTTCTTGTCATTATATGAAAACTCTGCAGCTGTTAACCATTCTGTCCAATCATTTTGTTAATAATTAACATAGTATTATAAAAAGATCTCCACTTCTTGGTTAATTCTCTCTGTTTGTCCATCTGTCTAAAGATGGTATGCTGTTGATAGTTGTCTTATAGTTCCTAATACCTTTGTGAATTCCCTCATGAATTTTGATGCAAATTGTAGTCCTCTGTTGTTTAAAATCTTTTTTGGTACTTCATGTAATTTCCATATCTCATCTCAATATATTTTTGTGATTTCTTCAGAAGAGACATTTGTTGTTATTACCTTTAATCTGACTATCTTGGTAAATCTATCCACGATAACCATAATAGCATTTTTTTTGTTTGACTTTGGTAGTAGGCCAATAATATCAATACTGATTTCCTGCTAAGGTCCCTGTAGTATTTCCAATGAGTGTAATTCTTCTGCTTTCTTTTGATGCTGTATTTTGTTCTGTTAGCATTTGAAATATTCTTGAATGTATTCCTTGACATCTTTCTTGATTTCTGGCCACCAGTAGTTTTTTTTGATCAATTCCAACATTCTTGACTGTCCTGGATGGCTAACATCTATAAGATCATGGTTTTTCTATAGTACTTGTTCCTGAATTTTCTTGTTGTTGGGTATGTAGATTCATCCATCTACATTCCATTGTCTTTCCAAGCTTGTTCATCTTTAACTCTTGTATCACTTTCTGTTCCTTTGTCCCATTTCACTGGATTTCCTTTAGAAACTCCGTTTTCTCTATTACACTGCTCCTTCTCAACATTATAATTTCAGCCATTATTCTTATTTTCCATAGTTCTTCCTTCAGCATTTGAACATCTTTGTTGTTGTCTTGAGTGTTCACCTGGTTCTTCCTTGATGGAATATCTGCTTTTATGTTTACTTTTCCAGGAATATGTTGTAATGTGAAATCATATCATATGTAAGTCCACCTGTCTGGAAATTATATCCCCATGGTGATATCATCCTCCAATTATTAAAGCTCATCTTCTATAGTGGCCACCTTTCTCATAATACACCTTGCAGCAGTGCTGTAACTATCTGGATATTCTGTCTTCTATAGTGAAGATACTCCTAACTGACTCAGTCTTCTATAGTGGAGTTACTCCTGTCAGTGTCTCAACACTGAAACCTTTGCTTAGGATAATAAGGGCTTTATTAATGGAACCCCGAGTATCTCCTATAATATCTGTTTGTATATAAGACTAGTAGTTATACTGTAATTCGCTAGTCTGATAATCGACAAAGATAATTCTTATTAAACTTGATCTCTGGTATTCAACAGTAATACACCAAATCAGCACTCACTACCATCTCAGACTTCTCCCTATCATCTGAAGTTATGACCATATGACAGACAGACAGTGCAGCACATAAGTTGAAACCAAGACTGTTCTACAAGTCCGCACAACTCTGAGTCCATCTTGTAGACTTCTATTCTGGTGTGAACCATACCTGACAAATCATAGTCTTGTAGTTTTAGATACTATCTTGCTTGTTGTCTATTTAGCTTGTGAGGCTCTCTAAAGTACTTGAGATTTTCATAGTCTGTCCAGATTTCAAATAGTTCCATCACATTCAGTAGATATTGCCTCTATTTTGTTAAGGCTTCTACAATTTCCAGTAGTTCCTTGTTGTAGATTTCATAATTTCTTTCTGCTGGTTGTATCATTCTGGATAGAAAGGCTATTGGTTTCCATTTTCCTTCCTATTCTTAAGACAATACTTCTCCAATGGCATATTTTGAAGCATCCATTTCTACCCTGAATTTACCTTCAATTTTCAAAAGGGAAAGTACTGGTTAACTTGTTATCTTTTCCTTTAATTCTTCAAATACTTGTTGGTGTTCTTCTGTCCATGTCCATTCCTTCTTGCCTTTTAACTTGTTCAATGGTTTCACTGTATAACTGAAGTTCTGGATAAATCTCCTATAGAAATTTGCAACTCCCAGAAAGCTTTCTACTTTCTTGATTTTTATTGGAGTCTTCCATTTCTTGACTGCTTTTACCTTGTCTTGTTCTATTTGAACTTGTTCTTTTCCAATGACTACTCCAAGTATTGGGATTTCCTCCATATTGAAGTCACACTTAGATCTTTTGAAACATAGGTTATGTTTTTCTGCAATTTTCAAGAATCAGATCTTTCTTTCTTTTAATTCCTTCATTGTTTTGGCCAGTATGACAAAATTGTCCATATAATTTGCTAATACTCCTTCATGAAGTAATTCTTAGAAAATGCTGTTCATCATCCTTTGAAATGTCCCTAGTGAGTTGCACAGTCCAAAGTACATAACTTGTGGTTCAAATAATCCCTTGTTTGTCAAGAAAGCCACTTTCCATTCATCACCTTCTTTTATCTGCACATTGTTGTATCCCCAAATAAGATCAAGTTTATTGAGGTATTTTGCTTCTTTCAGTTTGTTAATAACTTCTCCTATTAATGGGAGTAGCATCTTGTTTTTGATGGTGACTTGATTGAGCTTTCTGTAATCTTGAACTAGCTATAGTGAATCGTTCTTCTTCAGAATATAAAAATATGGGCTGTATATCTCGATTTTGATTCTACTATCAACCCAGCTTTTAGTTGTTCATCCAGCCACTAGTTGAGAGCTTCTTCTTTCAATATCATTATATAGGTCTTTGCATTTAGTTCCTTGGGTGCTTCTTCCATGAGGTTTATTTTGTGATCTCATTCTCGCTGTTCCAGTAGTTTCTTGAACTTCTTCTTGTTGAACAAGTGTATGAATGGTCAAATGTACTTGGGTAAGTCTTTTAGGTTTGTTATGTCAGGTTCTTTGTCAATTTTGCCATTGTCCTGTTCTTTGCTTTCCATTGCCTGTGTTCTTCTAGTTTTGAACTCAATATCTTGATGTTTCATCTTGCAGCTTCCTGGACATCTTGTAAACTATATCATTCCATTTTTCTAGTTGACTTCTGGGCTATGCTTAACCAACCAGTCATGTTCCAGAAACATGTCTATTCCATTTAAATCCATTACTGCAGCTTCCAGCTATTTCTTGTGTCTATTGATTTTGATTTCTAGAGGCACTATGCTGGTCACCTCCCTATTCTTTGTCCCATCTATGTTGAAAACTTCAAATGAAAAGTTTATTGGTTTTGTTTGTATTCTTTTGTTTTTGACTAGCTGTTTGTCAATCTCTATATATGTACATTCAGAATCCACTAATGTCTTAACTTTGAGATTCTTTGTCTTCACATTTACTTACACATTTAATTCTCTTTTAACATTACTCCATCGATTTGGAATAACATATTTATTTTGAGAATTTACAGGGGAGATCTCTCATACTGTGCCTATTCAAGATCTTCTCCAAAACTTTGTTTCTTGTCCTTCTCTTCATTGTCTTTATCCTCTAATTCTTCCTGGTTCTTTCATTTCTTCATTAATTGCTTTTCTTTGCAATCCTTGGCTATGTGCTCTTCTTTGTCGTATTTGAAATATTTCCAAGTTTCCTTCTCTTTCTTCTTCTAGTATTCTTTGGCCATATACTCATATTTGTTGCAATTGAAGCACTTCAGCTTTCCATCTTTGAAATTGTCATTGCTATTTCCAATGTCCATGGGCTGTCCTCACCCTCCATATGTCATTCCTATTCCTGTTTTGTAATCATGTTGTCCTTCTATGGGCTCATATCCCTGTTTTACTAAGGTAATTGCTACTTTCTATTCTTTGAGTGATTCTAGTGCCATAATGGGCAGGTATCCTAGTATTGTCTTAATTATGTCTTGTCATACATCCTTCTTCAGCAAAAAGATGGTATGTAGCTCATCTGTATCTGCCTTCATTGCTAAGGCCTCGAACTCTATCATGAAGTCTACTGTATTTTGTTTTTCTTGTTTAAAAGTTTTGATCTACCATTTGGTATCTGCTGCCTTCATCTTGTCACTGAATGTAGTCTTGATTTCTTTAACAAATCCTTCCCAATCCTGGGTTCCTAATTCTTTATCTAGTTTATCTAGCTTTCTCTGAGTGTAAATACCCACTACATTTCTCCTAAGGTGAGCTAGGATCGCTGTGATCCTATTGTCAGTCTCCATAACCCTGTTGCTCTTGAGGAATAATTGAATTTCCCTCCACTAGTCTTCAAACTTTGTTTGGTCCCCATTGAACTATCCTAGATCTAGAACCATACTCTTTGATGTTATAGCTTGTACATTGTTGTTCATTGTTGCTGATGCTGGTGCTACAGACATTTCTTTGTCTGATCATTCATATGTTTCTTCTAAGGCTTTGTTTATGATCTGCAAAGATCTTAGTCTTTCTGAAAATATCTCAATATTGTCTGTTCATCTTAAGCTCATCTTAGTTCTTCTTGTGGTCTACACCACATGTGTTTTGTTCTTTGTCTGGTAGTTACTTTGCCTAATTTGTCTGTGGACTAACCACTGTGTACCTCTCTGTTATAGTACAAGAGTGTGGATAGACTTGGACTAAGGTTAGGGTTAAGTATTATAATTATTAGTCTACAACAGAAGAGAGATAGGAGATAGGCATGTGATCTGGAAGTCATGTGACAGAGGCTAGAATAGTCTGGAAGGACTTAGGGTCTAGAAGGATCGAGAGGAGTCTAGATAGAAGTTAGGGTTAGGAGTGATGTCAAGGGATAAGGGTTCCTCATGGTACACACATAGTGTATGCATGTATGATGGAGATTAAGAGTGATGACGTAGGACAATAGAGTAGGGTAGAGGGTATGATATCAGGGCATATGTAGAAAGTATGGTGGCCTTATGGAAAACACATGTGGATGAGTAATAGGACATGAGGAAGATGCATGGACTTAAGGGCTGGATAGATATTGTTGTAGCATGGACCAGGAGTCATATATATATATAGTAGATGAATGCAGTGAGAGCTCCTTGTCAAGTTCTCTTGTAATCTCCACTACTAGATAGCCAACTGAGAGCTTTGCTGAAGTCAGCATACTACGAGTGCCATTCCAGCGAGTGGTTGCTACAACACACTCTTTTTTGCAAGGTAAGCTCATTGACGCTTTACCAAATGTTATGACCTTAGCTTTAGAGCTCAGATTGCACTTAGGCAAAGACTTGAGAGAAAGTAAGTGATAGATTGCAAGTGGTAAAGTATAAAGATACAGAAGTACATTTATGTTATATATATGAGTAAACCATGAGGATAATATCTACAGTACATGAGGTGAAACAAGGCATACAACATGAGATAAAAGCAAGGACATAGTACCTACTACATGAGGTGCTGACTGAGACTATTTTGGTACAGCCAATCATGTCATCATTACCCTTTACCCTAGTTTATGCTGAAGACATAAGATATTGATCATAACACACAATGTTTCAAGCTCCATATATATGCCAGATATCCTTGAAACAAAACAAGGTATAGCTACTCTAAGCAAATTCCTTGAGAGAATAGATGCATTCATCAAGAATGTGACAGATCTACCCAGATGGAAGCTACCTGTTATAGAACGCTTTGGACACTAACATTTTACTTTTTCTTCTATCTATTTTCCTTGATTTTATATTTCTTTTCTTTTGAATTTCTTTTTCTTTTTCCTTTTAGTGACAATGAAGAGGTACATGACATCGCAGTCACATGACATGTCACATGATGTGACGTCATAAGCCTAGAATATAGTAGAAAAATCTAGAAGATGACGTCAGGACACATGTATACAACATGGTAGTTTTGAGTAAGAAATGAGGCAGACATGAGGTTGTAGCATGGACCAGGTGTATTTAGTATATATAGGACTCTAATTTAGCAGAGACTCCTTGTTGAGTTCTCTTGT
>Ga0157364_1008422_pt1 | contig 10674 bp, 10 predicted proteins | sample AttsexASBM2_FD_111476 | JGI IMG/M metagenome (GOLD analysis project Ga0157364, IMG submission 111476) | Fungus gardens microbial communities from leaf cutter ant in Ribeirão Preto, State of São Paulo, Brazil - Atta sexdens ASBM2 | ecosystem: Host-associated > Fungi > Mycelium > Unclassified ... | reverse complement strand
CATGTGTACACCATGAGGAACCCATGTCCCTTGATGTCACTCCTAACCCTAACTCTGATCTAGACTCCTCTCGATCCTTCTAGACCCTAAGTCCTTCCAGACCGCTCTAGACTACTCCAGCCTATGTCCTATATCTCTTCTCCCATTGTAGACTAATAATTAATTACTTATCTATGTCTGGCTAACCCTAACCCTAGCCAAAGTCTGTCCACACTTTTGTTCTATAACAATCAACAAGATAATTGGACAAATTGGTTGGCTGCTGCAGAATTCCAGTACAATGACAAGAGACATGCAGCAACGGGAAGGACTCCATTCAAATTAAACTTTGGAAGACATCCTTGGAAATGCGACCTCATGGTGAAAATGGACATTCTATGAGTAGAAGACTTCCTTATTGGATTACAAAAAAGCTGGAAACAGGCGACCAAAGCAATGGAGGAAGTGCAAAAGAATATGAAGAAGCAGTTTGACAAGAAAAGGAAAAATCCTCAAGAATTGAAGGTTGGCAACAACATGTGGCTGGAGAACAAAAATATCCATTCGAACCGACCCTCAAAGAAGCTGAATAATAAAAGATACAGGCCATTGGATCGGAAGCATTTGAACTGGAGCTTCCAGAAGGATGGATGATTCACAATGTCTTCAATGAGGATCTGCTGACACGATGTACAGAACCAAAGTTCAAAGGATAGCATGAGGAGCTGGCACCTCCATCAACGATTATTAATGAAGAAGAGGAGTATGAGATAGAAGAAGTCAGGAAGCATTGAAAATGAGGAAGAGAGGTGTAATACTTGGTGCATTAGAAGGGCTATGGGGATGAACACGACCAATAAATAGCTGAAACGGGGTTGTCTCATGCAAGAGAAGCAATAGAAGACTACTAGGCAAGGTGTTCGAGTCAAAATCTATAAAGAGGGGGAGGTAAAATCCCATTTCGATAGCAAAAGTATTCACTCAAACTATCACAGCTACTTTTCAACAAAAATGTTTTCTCAATTGTCTAACAACAACAACTACTATGCAACAGCATCTGCTTCTCCTAACTCTTATATCTCAAGAAAATTGAACAACATGGACCAGGCACAAGTAATGAAGAAGGAGAGAGAAGATTGGATGAGATTATACCACAAGACCTTGAAAGGAATAGAGGCGATGATCGATGTGCAGAGGATGGTGAAGGATATGAAGAAAATAGCGGAAGAAACTAATACTACAATGATAGAGATGGAGGGGACGATTCTGTTAGGAACAGACCAGCTACTGAACCAGTTATGCTAAAAGTGCGCAATGTCAAGCTTAGCTTTGACATCTGGCTGGTACTATATATGTACTTCATACTGTACTCCTGACAGTAATGTCAAGATGACAGAAAGTAGACTTAGTTTTTTATTTTATTTTTATATTTTTATTTCCTTTTGATTTATTTTTCATCTTTTCTATTTTTAGAACCCTGGGGTTAGGGTTAGAAGTAATCAATCATATTAGTCACATTTAATAGTATGGTCACAACATTGATCATGGAACTTGAGAGAAAGTCATAGAAGGTTCTAGAACAAGTGACATCATACAACATGGATACCACATGTTGACCTCACGTACTACACATGGTTGTTTAGGGTAGGGTGTACAGTAGTTAGCATGGACCATTGGTAGTAGTATATAAGATAGACTAGTTTGTAAAGATATCTCTATCGAGTTCTCTTGTGTTTACTCTAATACAAGAGTTTGTTCTTTTATCCAACTCTAAGGATTTAAGTTCATAACAGATTCTAACAGCAAGTATCAACAATTGAACACTAAATGCTATGAATATTACACAGATATCAGAAGATCTTTGATATTTGGTTCAAAGCGACATGGACAAGCGAGCATTCCAAATCCAAAGGATGCTGGCTGACGAATTGGATCGATACAAAGAAAAAGGAAACAAATACATGAATGAAAATATTCAGGAAATTCAGGACCTATATATTGAAGAGGAAGTACAAGATAAAGGGAAAGGAAGAGTAGAAGAAGAAGAAGTAATACTAATCAAGCCATATGAAGCATTGGAGTCAATCTCGACAAAGAGCTCAAGTTTCATCAACGAGGAGATTGATAATCTTTTCAAGTACATGAAATTTGTCAAATCCCCTACCTAGACAAGAGTATTCTGACCACCTCCCTATTATCAATTGATTTGCTCTAGAGAAGAACAAGATCCCAACTTCTGGAAAGAAGTAATGATGGCTTTGGTGGACAACAAAAATAATACAGAAACATCAAGAAACAGATATCCTATCAAGATGTTCCAAGAGGGACCTCTACATGAACCATTCTTCATTGCAATCGACAACTGAGGCCAGGTCATTATCAGTTCTAACAAGAAAACAGTTGCGATGTATGTGGTTGGAGAATTGGAGGTATTGGTTTAATTTCATGAGGACATGAAAGCTGAAAACAGGGTATTGTTATGATTGATACCTCGAGGATACAGCATGGAGTTGGGTTGAGGGTATGATGACATGATCAGCTGTGCCAAAGTAGTCTCAGTCAGCACCTCATGTAGTAGGTGTCGCAACCTCATTTTCTCCTCTCTGTTTTCTCATGCTTTATGACTCATTTGCCTCATGGACTATTCATTGTAACAACATGTTTTATAGTATATATAATAATAATGACAATGATAATTAGGAACAATATAGATGTCAATGATGATGATTAATAATTATTGATGAAAACTGATAAAGATTGATAATAAATGATGTTGTTAAGTCTGAGGTCTAATTCTTAGACACAGAAGTATATATACAAATATAATCTGTCCTAGGCCCAAATATTTACACCTTAACTACAACCATCACTTGACATTACTTTTCTCTCTCATACTACCATCTTATATGGTAGTACCTAACAAATAAATTGTGAATATAAACCCTTTTCTCAACCTTTCAGCAATGTCTAACCCAGTAGAGGCCAACCACATCTCAGAGAATATCAATATGAAAGAGCTAAGAGGCAGGTCTATGAATTCAAGTAGAAACATGTCAAGAGTGTTGTTGAATCATTCAGATATATCATCTATTTCATATGTTGAAAGAATAGAAGCACAAAGCAACAACATCTTCTGGTTCAACCAGACTGAACTGGAGAACTTTCAGTTACCATATGTGTCTCCAAATGAGGGAATTTCACTCAACCAGGACAAGACCCATAGTTCTTTCTACTCATCCAGTATACATGTTGAAGGTGAGATGTCATTAAGTAATGCTTCCAATCAACAACATGGCCTTGGTACCTCTTTGATTCCATATTCAAACTCAGAACCAGCTGATCCTGACTTGTAGAACAGAAATTTCAACTTCATGTCTATATTCAGTATATTTGAAAAGTCTGAAAATGATGTTAAAAACATCATCATTTCTTTAAATTGCATAGTCTCATTTATTGACAAGAGGAATATCAAGAACAATAGGAAAGTTGATCTTCCTTATTTGGAAGGCTTTGGTTAAACAGCATAGATATCACAAACTTCATTCAGCTTGTATCTCCACAACCAATAGACCAATTTTCACAAACTAAGTTGTACTGAAAAGCCCCAAATAAGGGCTATTTACATGGGATGTACAAAAGTGACAACAAACAACTGAGATATCAGGCCATCAGTAACTGTAAAAGCTTTGTTGGCTAATATCTCATGAACAGCTAGACAGATTCACCCAATTAAACTTGTATTGGAAAGTGCTCATCAAACAGTCTCCAATGATATATAGTATATCTCATAATGATAAGTATTCATAGAGATACAAGCATATCAATATAGTGATATAATTAGTTACATTCTAAAATTAGCCTGACAGCTGCCATAAAAGATGACAGCTCCCATCAGGTATGAGTTTTGATCATGTGATAAAAATAGCTTGCACATAGACCATTACTATTTTGTATATATATCTCTGTATCTGAGGATTAGATCTTAGACTTAACAACATCAATTTACATTAATTATTCTTGTTGATATTACTCATCACCTATCATCACTATCTCCTTATACTGAACCTCTGAACTACTATTAAGTTATACAAGTTCAAGTATCACAATCAGTGAGTAGCTTATTTTATGATGATAGAACTTCATATTGGCTATTTACAAAAGCAGTTAGGACAAACTCAAGACAAGTAATGGAAACCAAACTTTCAGAAAGAACAGCAACAATACAATTCTGACATCTAACAAACCTAGAAACAGATTAAGAACTGATCTGGTCAAATTTTCTAATCTACCAGCTCCAGTTCCATTAGGACCTTCTTCTCTAGTTTTCCCCAGACTGTCCAAAGAAGACTTGAACAAGTCCAGAGTCTATAGAAAAAACAAGGGAAAAACTAATTCCCAATGTTCATATATGCAAGTATCTTCAGATAGTATCAAAGAAATCCTGAAGATAAAGAAAACCTTTCCTCAATTATTAAACAAGAAAGTAGAAGAAATCCACAAATCCATTAACAATTTAGGTAAGCCTAAACCCTATATTAATATAACTACCAAAGGGCCTTCATGAAAGCAGATCATTATTTCTATGAGCAATAATAATATATCAGTTTTCATGAAATTGTCAGATGAGCATATGGCCAATATTAACTGTGCTTTCAAAGATGTCAAGTCTGACAATTTTGTTGATTTTATTCATACAGACTATTGAGGTCTAATAGTCAATTCTAACAAGATTGCTTCAGCATCTGATTTCTTAGTGGTCAAATCATACATTCAAAATCTGAATACTATGAATACAAATAATGTACAAGACACACGATTGCCACAATCAAAGTCTTACCTCAAGATTCTCAGTATTCTCTATCTTATTGAGAGCACAAACATTCTAATCAACACAAACATCATGGAAACAATTATCAAAACAACTCACATTTTCAACAACATTCAAATTGCTTCCAAACTGAGAGTTATTAAAGTTTCTCCTAAATCAGATATGGCTATTGTTTGAATAGACATTTGGGATATACAAAGTAGTAATTCAGCTAAACACTCATTAACAGATTCTTTAATGTAGTAAGTTATATTACAACAATATATAGGACAAACATGAACCCAGATGTGTCCCAATGCAAGAACTGTTGGAAGTAGGGACATATGACTTTTGTGTGCAGATTCCAAGGATTAAGATGTGTTAAATGTAATGGTTTCTATGAAACAGAACACTACTGTCACTTTGTCTGATACTGTAAGGCTAACTTTAAAACAAACCCTCTAAGATTGGAAACCAAGTAAGGCAAACTACAAAGGAGACTACTAGGTGGATTTGAATATATGCTCCTTCTGGAAACATCAATTCAATAAAGAATAGCACATGAAGAAGTACCAAGAACTCTGTGAAAATAGAAAGAACTCAATTTGCTCAACTATGAGTGGTGCTTAAGCATGATTATTTAATTTGAAATATCTTGATTATGGTGGATGATCTCAATATCAGAGATAGTGATTGGAATCTGTCTTATTCTTTTCATTCTTCTTATAGTGATATTTTAGTGAAAATTGTGGACTCATTTGATCTCACTTTATCTTTAGCCATCCAGCAGGCTTCTACTTGATACTCCAATAATGAGAACAATTCTAATCCAGTTATCAATCTATTATTCCTATGGTCAAATTTTGCAGAACTCAACAACCATGAAATTCATCTAGAACTCTAGTTTCCATTAGATCATACTTCTCTGACTGTAAACATCATAATCAAGAAAGAATTTATTCCAAAGAAAAAACACACCATTATCAAGACAAATCTAAATTTATTGAAGATTTCATTAGAAAATTTAGAAGTATCAACACAGTGATCATTACTGATAAACTCCCTTTTGAAAGCATAGTCCAAGAATATGCTGATATAGCAGAGTCAACATGATATCTATATTCTTAATGGATCAACACTATGAGACATTCCAAGGATTGGTAGAATGATAAGTGTTAAGAGAGGCTTATGGCATATAAAGCATCCAAGAAAGTTGAAGATTGGAAAGACCTCAAGAAGATGGTGAAGAATACAAAATAATCATTATTTGATGATAAAATTCAAGAAATTGTGTTGGAGAATCATAGACCATAAGATCTGATGAATTGGATCAAGAAATAAAAACTACTAGCCATCGAAATGATTCAATTCAATGAGCAAATATGTATTGAAATTGAAGACTTTTAGAATGCACTTCATCAAAAATTCAATTCAGTTCAAAGTTAACAAGTTAATGAGTCTTTATTAAAGAAACTCCTATCCAAACAGTATTCACTATGGAATTATTTTTCTAGGAAAGAGTTTATAATGACTATTAACAAATGCAACAATTCATCTGCTCCTGGACCAGATAGAATTTCATGGAAACACCTTGAATGAGTTGTCAAAAATAATAAATGTTTGGAAATTATTGTTAACATCGCTAATGCTTGTATTAATTTAGGACATTGGCTATTGAATTTCAAAGTGTCTTTGTCCATCATCATCCCTAAACCCAACAAAGTTGCTTATGATTCTCCCAAGTCTTTCTGCCCTATTGTTCTACTAAACACAATGAGAAAACTGATAGAAAAGGTCATCAGCAAACAAATTCAATACCATCTGATCACAAATAACTTTATTCACCCAAATCAACTTAGAGGTCTTAAACAATGATCTACTACAGATACTGACCTATTCTTAACTCACTTAATCTGATCTAGATGGGTCAAAAATCTTTAAAAAAGTGCACTGGCATTTGACATTGCTCAGTTCTTTCCACCTTTGAATCATTGCTTAATCTCATTGATTCTAAAAAAAGCAGAATGTGATATGAGAATTTTTCTATTCTTTTCTAATTATTTAGTAGGTAGAAAAACTCATTATTCATGGAATGGTTTTACTTTGTCTTTTTTCTCTGCAAATATAGGTGTTGGTCAAGGATCAGCATTTTCTCCCATTCTATCTGCTCTTTTCATTACTCCAATTTTTCACATCTTTGAAAAAAGAATAAAAAATCTAAATATTCCTGTTTCTTTTCTTTCTTTTGTAGACAATGGTCTGTTCATTTCTCAAGAGAAATTATTTATCAACACAAACACCAATCTTTTTTGTAGCTACAATATTATGTCTTCACTACTAGATCAGTTTGGACTTGTAGTAGAACATGGAAAAACTGAAATTTTTCACTTTTCCATATCATATGCATATAGTATATTCAATCCTCCAGTACTAGACCTCAATCAAATCAGTAGTTCTATCCTTTGCCCCAAAGACATATGGAAGTATCTCAGTGTTATGGCAACTACTAGACACAAAGTCGCATAAGCAATAAATCTCTTAGAGCAGATATCTAGTGGGAACACAAGTTGTGTATTCACAAGAGAACTTGACAGGGAACCACAACAGTATTCTACTGACTATTTATATAAAGTATCCTTGGTCCATGCTATGACTTCTCTATGCCTACCCTAATGTCCATGCCCTGTCCTCATGTCCATTACTCATCTACCATACATCTATCTCAAGGCCAGCATGCTGTATACATGTGCCCTGATGTCATACCCTAAATCCTACTCTTAATCTCCATCACCCATGCATGCACCATATGTACACCATAAGGAAACTATGCTGTTAACATATTCCCTGACGTTACTCCATTTCTAGACTCTTTTTGATCTTTCTAGACCCTAAGTCCTTCCAGACTGCTCTAAACTGTTCTAGGCCAATGACATCATGTCATGTGACTTCCCAGTCATGTGCCCTCTCTCTCTTGTCATAGACTAATAATAATACTACTACTACTATATCTTAACCCTAACCCTAAAAGTCTGTCCACACTTTCATCTTATAATACTTAGATTCATTGTTAATAGAAAACTCTTGTTTCAACAATATATCAATTTCTATGCAAACAAAGCCCTTTCTATGGTTAAGTGCATGAAAATGCTAGGCAACTCAAATTGGGAACTCTTACCTTACCGGAAACATCTTCTTTACAAGATATGCATTCTCCATATTGCTCTTTATAGCTTTCTGCTGTAGCACTATAACAAAGCACCTTTATCACACTCTCTCAAGATGCTCAACAAAATGCAGCAATGAGCCACATTATGTATTCTAGATATATTTCAAACATCTCCAGCTATGGGAATTGAGGCCATTGTGGGTCTAATTCCTATACAATTACATTTCCATAAACTGAGTGGTAGAAATCAGTTGTGAACAGCAACTCTCCCACAAAACCATATCATCAAATCACTACTTGAGAGAAGACATGTTCAAAACTCTCAATCTCACATTAGAAAGCATGACTTCCAAACAAAAATAACAACTCAAAGACTCTATTATCAACATGAACAATTGATTAAATAAAGTTTTTTCAACTTTTAATTCTTTTAATTCTATTCTTTATCTGGGCTGTAAACTAATTGACATTTTCTCTAGTTATATAGTTTTTTATAATGTAGATTGTAGCTCTAATGAAAGCAAAATATCTCATTGCAAGAAACTTGATAAAATCATTCTTGAATTTTTATCAGATCTAAGAATGTTTGTCATCATCTCAGACATGAGTATCAAAAACAATGTTGCTTCTTTTATCTCTCACATTCACTTCTTCAACAATCTGCTGAAGAAAACACTTCATTATGCTATCAACATCATATCAACAGAGGCTAAATTATTTGCCATTAGATGTGGCATTAGTCAGGTAGTTCAAATACAACTTGTCTTAGATATCATAGTCATAACTGATGCAATTAACATAGCAAAAAAAATATTTGACCCTTCTATATATTTGCATCAACAGCAAGTAATTGCAATATTAAAAGATTTGAGAGTGTTTTTCAACAAACATGAAGACAACACCATAGAATTTTGGAATTGCCTAAATGACAAATAGCACCTTTATATAGTAGTAGACAAGGAAATGAAAAAATTCAACCTTGTCCTACTATATCTAAGTAAAGAGCCATGAGATTACAGCAAGAGAGAGAAATATGACAATATTATCAGAGAATGGTATTTGACCTTTAAATCATCTAACCTTAAGAGGAGAAATTTCTTATCACTCTTAAACAATGATCTATTAGAAATTGAGCCTGCCTATACAAAAGAAGGCCCATGGTTACAACATTTTGGCTACTCAAATTTGTTATATGCTCAAGTTACCCAAGCTATTACCAATCATGCCCCAATTGGAGAGTATTGATTAAAACTTTTCCCCAGAGAAGAGTTCAAATGTCTATGTGAATCATATCTAATTGAATCAAGATGGCACATTCTTTACAAATATAGTCAACTCAACAAGTATTGGAGTCTGATGAAAAAGACAATGAATTATTTCATCACTTTCTTAGAATTTAATCCAGGTGCTTTCTCTTTTGGAAAAGACATTACATGAGTTAGCTTTTAATTTACAGTAGTAAATTTATTTTTCTTTTCATTTATTCTTTGTTTTTGACTTTCTTTCTTCTCTTCACTCTTCTTTTTCTTTTTTTTCCTGTTTCTTTTTCTTTTTCTCTTCTTGTTAGTCCTATCTTATGTAGCTACAAAGTAGCTACCATGGCTTGCCTACACACTCTGTGTAATAAATTGTTGATTTTTTAGAAAAAGTATATATACAAAAGAGTAATAGTTTATACACAAGCTTTTTCTATCATATGATTAAAACTTGTACCTGATGGAGGCTATCATCTGTCATAGCAGATATCAGGCTAATTTTAGAAGGTAACTAATTATGTCACTACATTGATATGCTTATATCTCTATGAATAATTATTGCTTTGGAATATACTATATATTATCAGAAATAGTTTAATGAGCACTTTCCAACACAAGTTTAGTTGTGTGAATCTGTCTAGCTGTTCATAAGATATTAGCTAATAAAACTTTTACAGTTACTAATGGCCTGATATCTTATTGTTTGTTGTCACTTTTATATATCTCATATATGTGCAAATAGCCCTTATTTGGGGCTTTCCAGCACAACTTAGTTTGTGAAAATTGGTCCACTGATTGTAGAGATACAAGCTAAATGAAGTTTGTGACATATATACTATGAGATAAACATATTGTAGACATATATCTTAATATTATTCCTTTTAGTCCTTTTTATTACCTTCTAGGCTTATAATATAATATTATGTGATATGTCATGTAACTGCAGTTATATGACTCTTCATTGTCCAAGAAATAAAAGAAAAAGAAAAGAAAAAGAGAAATTAAATTAAAGAAAATAGATAAAATATAAAATATAAGGATCTAAGTGTACCATTGCTTCTTTCTCTCTTACCACTATCTTGAATGGTAGTGCCTATAAGAGAATTAGTGAATATAACTCCTTTTACATCTGCTATAGCTAACATTTCCAACAACTTGACTCCAAACTCTAACATCAACATGAGAGTTGACCCAGAAGACAATTTATTCAACATTGGCGACAATTTTGAGAATGGAAGAGGTCGCTCTTTGTCGTTCAGTATGCATAAACCTGTTGTGGCAACCACTAGACACAACGTCCAACGGTCTCACTAACGAGTAAACCTCAGATAAGAAGTATAATATGGGATTTCACAAGAGAACTCGACAAGGAGTCTCTTCTTAATTAGAGTCCTATTTATACAAAAGGTTCATGGTCCGTGCTACTAATAAATAACCCTGCCCTTATGTCCATGCTTCAACCTCAT
>Ga0157364_1008421_pt1 | contig 10675 bp, 4 predicted proteins | sample AttsexASBM2_FD_111476 | JGI IMG/M metagenome (GOLD analysis project Ga0157364, IMG submission 111476) | Fungus gardens microbial communities from leaf cutter ant in Ribeirão Preto, State of São Paulo, Brazil - Atta sexdens ASBM2 | ecosystem: Host-associated > Fungi > Mycelium > Unclassified ... | reverse complement strand
TCGATACATTTGCGAGACGGAGGTTATGGATGTAAATGTTACCTCGGCGGCGGCGGCCGTGATGGAATACACCATCACTTCCGGTAATCATACCAGCAAGAACGCAAACGGGAACATCATCACTCTTACGCTCAAGAACAATCATCTTATCGTAGAAACAGAGGAACGTGCGGTACGTATGTTACCGTTGGAAATTTTATTAGTCGCATATTATCGCTGTAACGCGATAGGATTTTTCAATGTTTCGCGACACGCTAATGTGCCGCAAAGGATGTAATGTAAAAAGTTGAAAGAAGGTAAAACGAAGCGAAAAAAAAAAAAATTAGAAATAAATAAGAAAAGCGACGTGAAATAAAAAATATTTACAAAATTGTAAAAATTAATTAAATTATATTTACTCTCATTTCAATCAAAGCGATATCGCCTTTGTAATAAAATTATTTTTAGAACATAAAAAAGATAAAAACTAAGACATTAGAACTTTATTGTATATTTTTGAATGTCGTATTAGCAATATCTAATAAAAAAGCGATATCAGTAAAAATGTTATGCTGGACACACTAATGAAGCGTGTGCATCTAATGATGTATCTTGATAAATTTAGCTTGATATTTAATCTTTAAGTAACACAATCCAAACAAATTTTATCTTTATAGTTACATTTTTTAACAACATGTGTTAATGTAGAATTAAATTTATATTATTTTTTTGAGATAAGGAAATGTAAGAATAATTAATTGTGAGACTTTGGTTCTTTTTATTCTTTTTTTTTCAGAACAAGGTTTCTAAAACAACTATCCGTAGAATGCTGTAGTCATCTCTCTATTAAAAATTAATGTGCCACAAATTAAAAATAAAAAAAAAATACTGCTACAACGAAATATCACTTACATGAATCCTCTTCTTTTCTTCCACGTTTATTCTAAACAATGAGGCAAATGAAATTGTAGCGAAACTACGGCGAAATCGTAATAATCAGGTCAGACTGACGTTCTGGCTGTAAGGAGTAGATTCGTAATTATCGAACTTGGCCGACCCTGGTAAGGTCGGAGGTTACCACCGAGCAATTTCGCCCCCACCTATCGTCCTACTTACGGCCTCGTCTTATTCGCGGAGACTCGTTCGAGTCGAAGATTCTCGAAATTCGTCCGTCGAGCCACTCGCCTCTGCCGACACCTACGTTTCCTCTTCCTCTCTGACCGCAGCGCATTCCCTTTCCCCTTTCTTCCTCTCTTCTTCTTTCTATCGTCTGTCTCGCACGCTTCCTCATTTCCCACTCTGATCTCTCTAAATGCTTTACACTCGCTCTGCTTTTATCCATTCTTCTCGTACGTATGTACCTAAAATGCTCCAACTTTCGAACAAGGAAAAGGTGTGGAATTGATTCGTATAAGGGCTAGTATTAAAAAAGAAAATAAAAAGAAAAAAATAATGAACTGAGTATGTACGAATTCCCGTGAATTGAAACGTTTGGCCAGTAATAAAAATTTTGAATTTAATCGAATATCATTGCCTTAGAAATTTGCTTTGTACTCTACATTATGTTTTTTTCAAATATTGTTTTGTCACTACTGAACAATTACTCAATGTTAAGTAACTAACGTTTATTGCATCTATTATTTTTGAATATATAAATATATATCTCGCAGGCCGATATTAATCGGTTCTTATATATATAGGATGAATACTCTAAAAAAATTTTAAGGGACGATTCTTCATAAATTCAAATTTGATATGACTATACATATGTCAGAAACGATTTAATTTCAAAGATATCGAAGTCGAAGAAAAAATTTTGTTTTTTTTCAAAATTTTTGAAAATCACTCGGGTCATTTTGATGAAAATTTAAATGAAAGTTTTAAAATAACCCGAGTGATTTTCGAAATTTTTGAAAAAGAAAAAAAACAAAATTTTTCCTTTAACTAGGACATATGATCATATGAAATTTTATGAAGGAATTATCTCTCTTATAATATATATATATATATATATATATATACATATATATAATCTTTTAAAATACTTAATATCTAGTCTGTATTTAAGATGGTCTTAAGTACAGACTTAAGATGTCATAAATCACTCAGAAGACTCAGAAGATTATTTATAATCCGGTTTTATTTTAGAACCGTCTTAAGTAATGTCTTAAGAAGCTAATACGATTTTCTTATTGTGTACAGACTGTATTTAAAATGATATTGAATACAAGATCCGATTATGAACCGATCTTTATTTAATTTTGAAATTTTAGCAGAAGCTTATTGAGATTTGATACTTGAAAAATTACTTAAAACATAAACAAAGCATTAAAATTATTTTAATCCGGCATTGTGATGCTAAAATGTTACACAAACGTTGAGATGGGTCATGACCTGAATATTTTTTGATCTCTCGTAATGTTAGGTATATAGTTTTAAAAAGCTAATAGCTTTTATAAATTAATAATCTATTAATATATAGCTAGTGTGATAAAATGAACTACTATAAGTATATTTCAGTTACTATCTTGGTTCATTATAATTTAGCTTTAATGTGTGTAGCCAGGCTAAAATTATATTTATTAAATATTTGAATAATTTATTTATGTTTGAAAATTCAAATGTAAATAAATTATTTATAAATTGATAATACATTAGATTAATTACAATAAAAGAATTTAGATTAATTAAAATAAAAGAAATGTGAACTTTACACAGTTTCAATATTTTATAATAATTTTTAACGAAGGTATGTGTAGAAAATGTTACATTTCATATTCAATTTGTGTAATATATTTTACTACATTTGCTTCCAGGTAATGACAGAGGATAATAAACCCACGTCAAGATATAAGGACAGCGGGTGTTCATTTGTGGTCGAAATACAGCCAGATTATAACAAGGAAGAGACGGAGGGTAACAAAGGATCATCCAATGATGTGACCACTGCTGTCACCGATCAACAGGCTCTGGTACATAGAGAAGAAATACCAGATGATAGATTCTCAGGTGAATCATTCAGTTTCGTACATAATATCTTGTTTTTGTGATTTATTCTCTATTTTGTCACATTTCTCACACAGGTTTCGAAAATACACGACTGTTTGGAAGCACCAATACCGGTCTGTCACAATCAGACCTTTCAGTATCCAGTCAAGGTTCGGCCAACCCGAGCTACCGCTACGGCAATCAGGTCGAATACGACTCCGGTCACCTTAGTTATCCTATGTACGGTGGTAATTACGAGTCTGATGTACTGTCGCGGAAACTGGAAGGACGGTCGAAATGGATAGAATTCGATAAATCACCAGATATAGAAAAAATACTGTTAGATGATTCTAGAAATTTTACCAGTGAGGAGGAGGAGGAAGAAGATAAAAGTGTAAGTAAATAAAAAGATAAGTCGATTCATTTGAACTCCTTTTTGTGTGTATATTCGTTTCATTTTATTAATTTTGATATAAAATAAAAAAAAAACAAACCGCTCGATAGCTAATAAAGTTCTTTTATGCGTGAATATTTCACTACATATTTCATCATGATTTTTTTTCTATTGTGTTAAAACAAAAGTATAAAATATTTCATAAACTATTATTTTTTAATAAATGCGTCTTAATATTTTTATGCATAAAATTATGAGATAAATCAATTGATTTGCCCCAGATAACATATATATATATATATATATATATATATATGTATGTATTAATATAATTATTATAATATAGTGTGTGTGTGTGCGTGCGTGCGCGCGCGCGTGTGTGTGATAGTAGCAAAAGATAATATAGAAGAGGTTTGTTTCTTTTCAGCCACAATTTTTCGGAAAATCAAAAAATATGTCATCTCTACAAGACATTGAGGCCGTGACAACGCGAGAAGACTCGTTGGAGATCAACAGTTTCCCAGATGCCATGCAATCCAATCTGAATCTTCAAGTGAACGGCACAACGCCCAATAAGCTCGAAATTATGGAACAGAAAGCTCTGAGCAACGACTTTGCTAGCAAGACAGACAACAAGCCCGTAATAACCGGTGTGCTGCTGAAGGACGATGTCCAGGAGGATGCGTTCCAGGAGCAGCAACGTAAATTGGGTAATGGTACGCTGACTCCAGAACACAAGGGGGACAAAACGACGGCACGCAAGCCGGAAGGTAGCGTCTTCGTGCCGAGTCACAAACGAGCGGGCAGCATCCCGCCGCGACTGATCGAGGAGACACTCGAAATGGACCGCAAGAAATCACTGGACATCTACAACAAGTACAGTCAAATCAAAACGAGTACCAGGAGTATGCTGCCAAGTTTGAGTCCGAAATTCGAGCTGTTGCAGAATGAGGTGAGTCCGATCGAGGAGAAAGAGAGTTAATGCGGCACCAGGAAGAATCTCCCATCCGGTTCCCCTCAACATTATCGTCGTCAGTTTTCTGACTGTGTCGTCGGGAACGCAACGTCCTCTGGATAAATTGCAACGAAAGATGTGACTGTAGTCAGGGATTATTTTAAAAAAAATGCAGCGAACAACGGTTAATGATATACTAATGGCATAGGAATATAATTATATGTTACTTCGTTAATGATATACTAGTGATGTAAGAATATAATTACGTTAATTGGTTAACAAAAAACGTATAACGAATAGTTGGTATCGTAATAGTTACGATTATCTATTTCAGCAGATGGCAACGATTTCTCAGATTCGAAATGAGTACTTTTACAAGTAGCTACATAAATTCTATGCGAATGAGGATAACGTGAAACGCGTTAACGTCTAATGCAAGCAATTTAATCAAAAAAGGAAAGATGCGGTCACTATAAGAATATTCCATATATGATCGTGATTAAAATATTTTTCTTTCATGAATATTTATAACGAGAATATGACATACATTGGCAGCTGCATTTTCTAATTATAATTTAGTAAATCGCTTATTTCATCTTATATATACGATAACTTAAAATACGGAAAAATTTTGTCTTTAATAAGAACCATGCTATTTAATTCAAGCCGAATGGAAAACTTTTGACAACTGAAATAAACGAGCGATAATTAATATTAAGTATAAACGTATGCTGATTACGAGCTAATAAAAAAAAGCATTACAAATAAGAAACCTTTTTTTCATCATAATTTCATGTAGATGTAACAATTCATCATTCAACTTGTGGTAGTGACATAGTCATATATTTCGTGAAATTAACATTTATGATATTTATTGTAGAAAATATACATACATGACACTTTGAAGAACATGTAGTTGCATTTTAACTTTCTTTCGACGAAATCCGTTAATATTTTTCACTCTTAAAATAAATCGTTCATAAATTAATGTTATAAATCAAATAATTAATTATTATAAAATATTATAAAATATTTGTTAATATTTTTAAAAATACTTACAATTGTTTGATGATTCTAATAAGAAAAATTTGCGAATAATAGATAAATCAGTTCTTTAAAATTCATGTAGTTTCAATGTCATAAAAACGCTAATAAATCAAATAAAATTTATTTCACACGTAGTTAAAATTCGCACATGGGGTCAACAATTTGTAGCTGCTATGGGTTCATTAACATTCTCAATCTAGAATAAATCACTATCATAACGATATTATACAATGTAGTAATCGTAAATTGTCTAGAATATGCGACATTAAATTTCTAAACATTCATATTTAATAAACAAGTCAGTGTATACACCTACACATCGAATGTATATATACATATATATAACATGCGTAATATAAAAAAGCACATACACGTTACGTGTACATTCAAGCGCGCACGATATGTTAAAGATTTTTTATTAGCTTCATAGACATTTCAGGATGTCGAATCGACGCTTAAAACCTAACGATCACGTGGATTCTAGTGCCAAAATAGTTTAAGACGAATCGACTCGACCTATTGTGTCGACGAACGTTTATCTATGTATAACTACATTGACTGGGAAGCATTACGTTATTGATATTTCAGATTTTATATGATTACGTTGAATGTTATGAATATAAACGTTATCGAATGTTGGCTTTGCGATGTTTTGCCGTGAGTTTTCACGAGTGTGAAATTGAATGTCCTTAATCCTTATATCTGTATATACCCAGAAAATACTCCTTTCGAGTATCTTCCCAATTTTTGCAAATACTATTCTTACTACCGCCTCTATATCTACACTTTGCTCTACGAGAAAATCAAAACGATTTATTTCGACGTAAGGATCGTCTGGATATCGTTAAGTGCGAACAGTGTAGAATTTCGCAATGATAGGTATAAATGGGTCAAGATACAAATTTTTCCTATCCATAATTAAATGTTTAATCATTCTTTAGATGCGACAGAATTTTGTCAATTGGGATCATGTTCAAAGCGCTTAGCCGACGCAGCAACATTGAAATTATAGAAATGCAGTATCGCTGTGCATTTTGATTCCTCTCCAGCTTACTAATTATGCGAACAACGTATCACGGTATTTAAATAAACGCATGATTCTTCTAGCGTACGATTATCATTTTCCTACAAATTGGAAACAACGTTCTTCATCTCTATTATTTATTGATTATTGATTCTTATCCAATTACTACGTAAAAGAAATGCGATTTTGAAGCAAGTCTTCGAACGTGATCATTATTGTATACTGGAGAGGAGAAGCTTTTATTTTCTCTAAATATTTAAAATTCTATTGCGATATAACTATAATTGCCGATAGAGCATAATTTTAGAGAGAATATTATTATAGATTTAGATTCAAAACACGTATTATAATTGCGAAAGTAAAAATCGTCCGAATAAATAATGCGAAATTGAGATGGAAAACAAGATAAGAAATGATGGTAGTAATTGATATATAATTGCGAGTTATGTAAGATTAGTATCTTATTATCGTTAAATGTGTGTTAAAACTTTGCTTGTTGTTTAAAAATGTGGAACATGAGCTTTCACGCAATCGAAATGGTATGATCATACGATTGTTTGTACAAATTTTATGTTTATACAAATTTTAAAGAAAACGTATTTATCTTAATACGACATATAGTTTTGATTTTCATAAATTGAAGTTATATATGATTATATATTCTATATATAATTATATATTCTATTTTCTACTTATATACTATTTATTAGAAATATACGAAGATTTCTTTTTTTTCATTAATTAACTAAATGTGTGATCGCATTGCAAAAATTTTTTAATATATCTCTTCTTAAATAACCTAATCTTTTATTAGATTTTTATACAGGATGATTTATGTAATCATGATGGCTTGCAGTTCTTGTTAATTGCAGATAATAAAATTGACATAAAGAAAATATAATTATTTCAATTTATTTTATTATTATGTATGTATAAATATACAGGGTGCTTTCCTCGAAACAAAATAAATTTCACTTGAAATATTTTTTTGTATATAACAAATAATTTGGGAAACTGCGTCCGTAGCTTCAAATGGTACTCTGTATTAAGATGAAAAAATGAATATTTTATAGGATATTTTATATTTTAACAATACTAAATACAGTATCTTTTAAGACAGTAATATGAATACACAACAAATTTGAAATAAAGATCCTAAGTGGTTAAGATCTTTAGTGCTTAAATAATTCTATATGAATTTATATACTTGTATCCAATCCTACACGTTGCGTACCGAATCTAATTTTTAAGTTTTGAAGCGCAATATCCTAACAAAATTAGAGCAGTAATATTAACATTCGATTCCCAGCCGAAGTAATATTTTTCGCAATAAAATTATTTACAAGTTTTTAATGCCAATGAGCATCATATTATTAATATTCTAAGATGCCTATATATGAGTCAATATATAATATTATTAAACTGCTTGTCAATTTTATTTGTAACCGTTTAGTTTTTTATTTCAAATTTGTTTTATATTTTAATATCAAAAGATATTAGAATAAAGTATTTCTATTTCGTAAACTATTAATTTTATATAATCTTATCTTAATATTTTTGTTCATAAAATATTGTGTAACAATTTATTAATGTTAAAATACAATTCCCTTTAAAAAATGTAATTGCATTTTGCCAATGCATACTTATGAAAAACATAAATAGATTGTATTATATCATTCAATTTTTTATCATTCAACTTTTTTATTTCTTCAATGAAATAAGAGCTAAAACTTATCTCGCTTACATAACTCATTCTGTATAAAGATATAGAGATCTAATATAGAGATCCAATAGGAACATTATTAATAATCAATAATTAATAATCAATAATTATATTATTAGATTAATTTTACACAAAATATATACACATAAGTTTTTTTCTGCAGGACAAGATAACAAAACGTATAATTTGTTTAAGTTATGTAAAAATACAGGATGAGTATATAGTATCGATTATAGAAATCTACAAACTATTCGAGTTGAAACGTTGAAGGTACTAAAGTAATGACATGAACGGTTATGTTCTTTCTTATGTAATTAACAAATACAAATTGGACTCGTTAAGATAATGCGTCCGTCCTTCTATGTCGTATTCGCGAATTCGCGAATAATTACAAAAATTAATTCTTTCATGCGCAAATTAATCGGAAATTATAATTCATGGAGTACTCTTGTTAATTATTTGTTTCAAAAATTTAATTTTAAATTGAACAATTTTGGACTAAAAATTTTATTCTTTTTATAATAAGAAGCTCACAATTTTGGGGGAATAGAGGAAATAATTGTAATAATATTTTCTATTTAATTATGATTATTAAAGGAATCACGTTTACAAAAATTGATATTGTGCATGAGAGGATTAATGCACAGATTTTAATATAATACATAAGAGAGAAATTAATAAGGAAATGAAAAGGGAGCATGAAGTTTCAACGTCCGAGACTGTTTTAATATTTTATAAGATGTGCAAGCTACGTCAAGAAACTACAATTTCTTACTAATGTCTCTTCCTTTCAACATAAATGACAAGTCGACAGTAATACTAGTTATTGTGCTCATTATGTGTAATGCGAAAATAACACATACAGAGGATTTTCCTTACAGATATTTATTTCTACCGCTAAGCTATTTCATTGTACATGTCAACTTATTTTGCAAAAATAAACTATTAAGCAAAGAAAGCATTTGTTGTTATCATAATTGCAGAATTCTTGTGTTTCTATTATGTATGATTATAAACATTATTAATGCGTAAATTTATTTTTATTTAATTCCTCTAATGTCCTACAGAAATTATGTATCAGAAGTATTACATTTTAATGAGAAGCTTGATTTAATGACATGTCAATTCATAAAATTTGTTTAGAAAACAAATGAACAAACTTTTCTCATTGATAAAACTCAATATTCCTCTCTTGCAGTTTTTAACATTAATCCTTAATCGACATTTGAAAGATTTCCCATTTATTTCATTGGGATCATGATCGGATATATTAATAAATATAAATCGAAAGAGAGCTTCACGTACTTTTTTCTCATATTTGGTATGTTATTATGTCAAACTTTTTATTTTTACAAAGTGTACATGCGATTTATTGTGTTTGTATACACACAATGTATATTCTGTTTATATACCTAAAATTATTAAAAAACAAGCATGAATATTTTCCTAGCTATTTCACGATTCAATACGAAAAATAAAAATTTTGTTTGTTCCAAATCAAAGATTTTTATTCATTTCTCACCAAAATCTCAGATCCTATCGGAATGTAACGGAATAGAGTCAAGCAATGAAGCAATTTTTAAATATCGCAGTTAGAGTTGCTTGCCGGAGAAGTTAGTCAGAGAACTATATACATTATCATCCCAATCAGGTGAGGAAGAGCGTTTGGAGGGAAATCACCGCAAATCTTTCTACTATTTGATTTATAATTACTTATGTTCATGGAATAAACTTACTCGTTAAACGTGTCTCATTGTCGGTCCAATGCTCGCATAATATAATTTAATTTCAACACTTAATTAATTATTCACTTAACTTTTTCGGTTTTATTTCTTCCACTATGCCGCTGTACGGATAAGTCGAATCGCGAATACACTGTCACTGTACGGGGACAACTATGACGCGAATATCATTTTATCGGAGAAGGAGCATAGCAATTAAATTTTACCGTGTAACGTAAAGTATTGATGAAAAGGAACTATATCACATCTTAACACATTTTTATATAGTAATAACACATAAAAAATTGTTAAATTATAGTCGTCATCAGTGCACGACGAGCATTCAACGCCGATCGATTATAGTTATCGTTAGTACACAGCGAGTGTTTACCATTGGACAACTGTAGTCGTTGTTAGTATGGAAAGAGTTAATTAACGAGATTAAAATCTGACGCGTCCTTAACGCAAAAAGCTAAGACATTTCATTAGAGTTGCATACTACATTTACATATGAAAAAATTTGCGTAAGCACGCTTTAGTCTATATGTATATCATTCGTTATAATCACCGAAGTCAAAAGCGAGAAAAACAATTATAAAGTTCGTAAAAATTGTTTCGAGATAATCAAAAGATATCAGTACCCGATACACCGAGGCATATTCGTCGACGGATCATCCACGTGTAAATTAATTGTCGGATAAAGTATTGTTTCTTATTGTAGATGCGTATATATATATATATATATATATATATATATATATATATATATATATATATATAATTTATATATGTCAACCTATTTATTTGTGAGAGAAATAATCTCTCATATTACTCATCTCACCAC
>Ga0157364_1008420_pt1 | contig 10677 bp, 7 predicted proteins | sample AttsexASBM2_FD_111476 | JGI IMG/M metagenome (GOLD analysis project Ga0157364, IMG submission 111476) | Fungus gardens microbial communities from leaf cutter ant in Ribeirão Preto, State of São Paulo, Brazil - Atta sexdens ASBM2 | ecosystem: Host-associated > Fungi > Mycelium > Unclassified ... | reverse complement strand
ATATATATTGTAGTCTTTTCGAATGCCGAATTGTTTTTCCGGACTATAAACGCAATTAAAACTACTCTAGTAATCGTGAATTAAATTGATAAGCAATTTTAATAATTAAACGTTACTATCAAGCATAATATTATAAAGATGTTGTTAAAACTGTTAATAAATTTATTGCGAAAAATATTACCTCGATCGGGACTTGAACCCGGATCTCTTGTGTATTTAATTTTCATTTGACAATTTATATATATAACAATATACATATTTATGCTTAGTCCATAAGACACAATCTGTATGATGTTAGAGAAATGTAATTTTAAGTGAAAATATTTCTCTTAGTGTTAAAAATCATACACTCGAGCGCGACGATCGCATAAAGACTCATAGCTCCTGCGTCTTGTCTGGTTAGCATTTTCAAATGATGTTCTCGGCAATCTCCGGGATACCAGTCTCTATAAACGATGGGGACCTCGTTCCTGATACTCAGGTACACTAGGTAAAGCGTAAGTCTCGCTTCAGGTGGTGCGAGACCTCGTTAAAAGAGAGCAGCGCTACGACCCTCATATCTCCCTGCTGTAACATGAAACCACCAATACAAGAAACGGGCATTTCCGGAAACGTACGAGAGAAAGAGGCTATCTCTCGCGTTATCGCACTGGTAAAAGGTACGCCACGGATCTCTCGAGATACGAGCCTCGCTCCGGGTGCCAATAGCGTTCGTTCAACAACGAGTCGTCGCTACAGTTATTATTCTCAGTTTGTAACAGGAAATCTGTCATTAATTTCAGAAGTTACGGGTATAACCGCACTGAATTTCGAGTTACGAGACAGCGCGACAGTGTCGCGCCTTCCGAACAGGTCGTCTTGCATTAGTTGCGACAAAAAATATTTTATGTGGATGGCAGACTGTCCATATATATGTTATGACAATAACTTAATATTTTCTCACAAGACATAACTTTGCTTTACTATAGATTGCTTTGCTTTGTGTTACATTGGAGTAAATTATTTATCCTGTAGCACAAGTTTTATGAATATAGAAAGATAGCAAAACTCTTTGAGATATCTACAATCTCTATTTTTTATATTATATCGTTTTAATACATTTTAATATAATGTAATATTATGTCAGATTGATTCATGAATTCATAGAAATTTATTTCTTTTCATACATAGTGATATATGTATTAAAATTTTTTATAAATAACATTTTCTTTACTTACATTTAAAATATATGATCGTACATTTTAAAGCACGAATGTTAATTACATGTGTTAATTATATGTTCATTTTTAATTATTTAATTGAAACGCACGACTTAATTATCTATTTAAAATTTTTTTATAATACAATCGTTCACAGGTTATCTAATAATTTTATCATAGCTCAGTGTTCATATCTCTTAGAACGCAGATTAGTTTACTGTCAGTTTTAACGTACATATCGCCAGTCATATTTCGCCAGTTGCAGGAGCGAGAGCTGTCAGGCGACGAGAACAACTTTACTGGATAGCGGTATAAATTTGCGAAAAGCTATTTAATATTAGCCGTCATTTAGCGACAGTGCACCAGGTAGTGCCGCGTGAAGTACGAGTCTCGCACTAGGTGGTAAGTGTTGGTGATGGTGACTTAAGAGGAGGAATGGCGCTGCCGAGTACGGCGCTTATGTCTTCCTCTGGTAATCAGCTGGTACCTCCTGCCGGTCGTGGCCTCGTCAAGTTATGACGCGGTGCACCTGCCATATGAAAACCATCGTCGCTCGCCTTGGCGTCAGCTTGATGGTGCCGCTTCTTGCGATGCAATGACGCCATCTTACGATCGGTCATCGGCAATTTATTTATTAATGAGCTCGGGGCTTTGCGACGTGGGCAGTACATGACATTGAAGAGTCCACTTTCTCTTTCTCTCTCTTTCGCTATCCTCCTTTTAACTCTCCTTCATTGTCTTTTCCTCGTCGCCCAAACTAATTAAACATCCTGCGGCTGAGAGAGCAAATCAGACGAGTCATGGATGCGAGTCATGTGCAGTCATGGCGCCGTGTTTGTTCTTGCGACAATACGATGCTACGCGATAATGGCAGCGATTTTTTGTGGTCCGATCGTCGCTTTGTCATGCCTGAGCTGCTGCGATCCAACAAACTGTTATTCACGTTATTCACGCAACACAAGCAAATATATTTCTTTTGATTTCGCTCTCGTTAATGATTTTCCAATTTTCAATAGGTAGGATAGATCGATAGGGGAAATCACTTGATCATTCAATTATCTACGTTATTAACATTCTCCTCGGGCGTTTAAGAAAATGAACTTACAATTACGATTTGTTTCTTCCTCTCGCGCTTTGTTTTTCTTGTAAGAAAGAAAAATCGTCAATGATCTCGAGCTAAACTATTGATAGCCGCATGCCGAGCGGCGTTTTCCCTCTCGCGCTGCTTTCTGGAAAGGATCGGGTGAGATCGATTATCCAATTATCCGCAAGCCTCTGCTTATGTTCTTGGTGTACGTACGTCTATACGGACGCTTTTTCGCCGAAGGCTGCGCATTCACGGCGCCGGCGTTGCGCCGCGTGCGCTGCCATGCGCCGCGCCGCGCCGTTGCGTTGCATGCGTGTAAGTCACCGTGTAATTTATCACCACGCCCAGCGAGATCTTAATACGAATCACTTATCGGTTGCCGTGGATACGCTGCGGATATATACGCGCGCGATATCGAATATATACGCTATATATACACACACGTCCGAGGACTAATAACCAGGAGAGGCAATTAAACCGAAGCCAATGGACGCCGAAGGAACTTCGCGATTGAGTTTGTTCCCTTTTTCATTCACGGTTAATACTCTGTCCCGTACCTCCCATCAACGCGCTTGTATCCCAGCGCCCACATTATTTCCTGTAAAATGTTGCCGTCGTTCATCCTCCGTCTAACGCGACGCGGGAAATCGTAGCTCCAGTTAAAGAGATAAGGCGTACAGTAATTTAGAAAACCATCGATAGAGAAACCATCGTGGTTAATGCGATGCTACCGCGCGCTCTAACGAGACATCCGCGTCGTTATCACTGGATAATACTACACTTTCTGGATTCATAGACTTACGTACAGAAAAAAAAAGATCACGATAATTTTCCTTTTTTCTTTCTTTTCATGAGTGGTGTAAATTGCTGACTGATCATTTTAATCGAACGTCCATTGGACATCGTCCGTGGTACCATAAATCCGTTATGTCACTTTTTTCACTAACTTTCGACTTTAACTTGGATTAATTATGTTGGGCTGCAGTTATCGCGTTATTTTTTTTATCATCGCGCATAGAAATTTGCTGTTTAATTATCTGATCAATCTAAGAACAAGTTTTAGATGGGCTCGAAACATGTGGCAAGTTATTTTAAATTACAACGTATCATAATGATCTCTTGTGATCGAAACTAATCTAAAGTCATAAGAAAGTCAATACTACAAGCCAAATAATAAATCAATGATGTTTTCAATTAATTATTTGCGCGATTTAAAGCATTTCATTTTCCTCTTGCAATTATAATTTCTAGAGATATTATTTTCTAATAAGGATTCTTTTTAAATCGCAAGCATAATACGATGTAATCATATAATATATTTTCCTCTTTCTCTTTTTCTCAAAAATTTATGCGACAGACGTGCATAAATTGATGTACTGAATTACACTTAAAACGTTGAATGCGAGAGAATACGGTACTATGTTACTTCTTTTCCCGCGTGGTCTTATTACTCGTATCATCTTGCCGAGCGACGATACAAACGTATGCATACAGTCGCAATAACTGTACCGAGACAATAAGCCGGCGGGGAGTCAGGATATGGTCTTATACGTCTTAATGCGCCCTCATTGTTAGCCGTTACATATCGTCGTTACGTATGGCGGTCGGCGCGGTCGAGATGCAGCGGGAACTAAAATCAGATCGACAGAAATATCGAAGGTTCTTCATGGTTGGTTCTCTGTACCCCGCGGAGGTTACGGATCAGTGATTTAACTGGGAAACACAGATGGGATCTGAAGTACATTGTCTCTTCTTTCATAGATCGCGCGATACTATATAAGCGTGGTCGCCGTCGCGTCAGTTTTCTCCGCTCAAGCGTAGAAGCATACTACTAGGATCGCCCTTCGGCTGTCTTTATATTGTACAGAGTGTACTCCGTGTAATGCAACTTCTATTGTGCTATTCTATATTTAATAGAAAAGCTACGTAATCTAGAAGTAACAAAACATTCTAAATTTCTTGGAAATGAAAATATTACCATCTTTGAAAAAGAATGACAGTTTTCACTCTCGGAGTTTTATCTAAAAAAAAAGTTTTATCCCAAGAAATTTAGAGTGAATGATAATCAAATTTTAATACTGCACAGAATTAATCAATAAAGTGTAACATAAAACAAGAATTCATGATTATACAGAATATCTTTATTTTCAATCATGACAATGATGATGAAATCATAAAGATTCAAGTGTAATGTAATTACTATACATATATCTCTCTCTTCATTAATATTCATTCTATTTAATTATAGATTATAATACGACAGATAAGAGAGGCCGTACGGAAATTGACGCTAAAGTTATTAATGTCCTAAATCTCTCAAAGGTGCGTAGCAATTTGCGAGATCCCGTTCTACCGATTAGTAGCGGTATTCGTATATTACTCAAATCGGCGCATTTAAAGTGCACGAGGGACGATCGCGCGTCGGGAGCATGCACCGGTAATGCGCCGGTATCAAAGGAGATCGGTAGCCGCGAACGCATAATGTGGTGCAGTATTTCCACGTACGTATATATAGGAGCATCCATGTACAGGGATCGGGGGACCACACACTGGTAGCGTTCAATTTATATTTTGGGCGGAGTTATGTTATTTATTGCTGCCGGCCTTCATGCCTTCGACTGCCATTCCGCGTGCCGCCTTCGATGTAAATGGGACGAACCGCCCTCTCCTCTTCCGAGCGGCGAGCCAGCACGAGCATGCACCTTAAAACGCATATCGATGCAGGTCCATCTGTCGGTCTCCCGCGCGCAATATTCCCCTCCTCCATTCTTCCTCCTCGTTTTTGTTCCCTCTCGTTCTTCCGTAGCGCGTCTGAGGCAACTCGCTTCTTCCATGTGCGCTCTCAGCCGCACTTTTGACCCCGTGAAACGCGCGTTTTAACGAGCTGCGGTGCATAATCGCAGAGACGTAAATTTCCAGTTTTGCGAGCGGCCACTTCCGCAAAACGCTCGTATCAAATAATTCGCAGGGATCACCCACGTTCAGACCGATCTCACGTTTAGTCCTCTCGTCAGCCTTTTACTGCTTTCATAAAGTTCGCGAATAGGTTTTATATGGTTTCGTAACTGTAGTGATCAGCTGACTCAATTAATGCGAAACACTTTTGCGACTTTTCCTAATGAGTTGATGTTGGTTTATTTCGTGGAGATTATTATTTATTAATATGTTTCCAATAAGGCTTTCCATTAAGGAATCAAATGGTATTACGCTATGTTAACAAGATTTTGTTAATTTCGTGCTAATGATAATTTTTGATTTTCACTGAAAAAGAGATCGTATATATTTTCAATATTCGATTTAATCGTTTCAGAATAACAATCGTTCCGCAAGAATGACAAAGTACAAAGTGCACTGCCATTCAGTGATCTATGCACAAGATAGCTGTAAAGACGCCACGTGTTGTATGTGATCTTTCTCATTCAGACATCATCGATTATAAAAATCCGCGAGGTGACACATACAAGTGTCCAAAGGACACAGATAGAATGAGCAACAAAGCGCTAAGCGATCAAATAACAAGTATTACGAACATAGAAAGTGAAGAGGTATTTAAATAACGGCGAATAGTGTTAAACACACGCATTTGGCGACTTGTACGATGTTAAGGAGTTTTTGCAATACTATTTATACGGTGAACGCTAAGATTAGGTTATCTTCTTCTTAACAACTAATTAAGAAAAGAATAATGTAACTTTAGCGTTCAATGTATTTGAATTCACGTTATTGCAAAAACTCTCTATTAATAACCTATTCGACCGTAATTTGATTTCGGAAATTTGGTCGAAAATTTGATTCCGTGTGCATCATGCCAGTCTATCAGAGAGCTCAAAGTCTGCATATGGTCCACGTTGATGACACACGGCAGTGGTAAGAATGCATAAGAAAAAAAGAAGAACGAGAAAGAAAAGATGAAGAGAGAAGGAGGAAAGAAGCGAGCACTGCCACTCAGCGGCTCATAAACTGTATGAAATATTAATAATGGCGCCGTTGGCCGTGGGCTTCGGTGTACTCTGGAACGTTATGAAAGACACAGGTCCCGCGGGACTTGTTGGTTCGTTAACCCAGGCCCCATACCTTTCGATTCAGGTGCCTTCTGAGCGAATTTCTTACAATTTTTTTGTTAATGATTTTCCTAACGAATTCACAGCGTGTATCATTAATGATCTTTGAATGAAATTTGAATATTTTTATAATTATTTAATTATTAATTCAGCTGATCTGCAACGCGTCGTTTAATGTATTACACACGTAATTAAGTTCATATAATGCGCGATGACGTGGCATTTGAAGGAACGTCATTTCGAAATGTATTTATTATTATGTAAATGTTTTTTTTAAATAGTACACTGTTTTTAAATGAATTTAACAATACTAATTTTAATTTAGATTGTGTTTGTCATATCTGTATAACGAGTTTAATATTTTTATTTAACAAATTCAATTATTTTCAAATGATATTTATTTTAACTGACATCTTCATACATTTCTTCAAATCAATAATCTTAGTAATAATTTGGATTTATAAATATATTTATCGTAGTTTATATTTCAAGATCTAAGGACCCGTACAATTTTAATTGGCCGGATGAAAGGTGAATAATGCAGGACAATAATTTTTAATGAATAAAAATACATTGGTTATCACGGAAGATTTATGGATAGGTTTTTCAATATTATTCGTGTGGGCAGCAGGTGCTCTCGAGCTTACCAAGGTTTGACCACTGACCATGTCACAATGAAAGACAATAGATAGTATTACATCATGATAATTTTTAACTGCCCTTGATGTTCATGGTTCGATTGCAATGGGTTTGACGTCTGTAAGATCGTGGAACACCTGCCATACGCATAATTATGAAACGATCAGTCGTCGTTTACCTTGACAATTATAAAATGAAACGACAGCGATCTCTCGTTATATGTGTATATGTTAGCAATAGACAACAAGATATTATACTACAAATCTATCTAGAGATCTTATATGCGAGTATAGATATCATTAAAGGAAATATTACATCAATATAACGTAAAAGAAAACGTAGAAGAGGCACATCGAGTTTAAGTCTTCAAATATTTTAATAATGTAAAATGTATATTCGATCGACAGTGACGGGCGATTTCTATTTTTAGAACGGAATTATCTCGTATGTTTATCCGTCGACATACCATCTCCGCCGCCGCAAAATGATTCTTATCGCGATGGACTGAACGCCGAGTGATATTCGAGTGACTTTGATCATTAAAGAAGCACATCCCGGCTGATTGCTCTTGACGAGAGAGAAAGAGAAAGCGTAAGCTCGATTAGCCCTGATAATTAGCGTTACAAGCGTTCTCCATAGCTACATGAGATTAGCTTCTTCTTTTTTTCACACAGATGTAGGTATTTTAAATGGGTATTTACGCTCACATTGTCATAATTATTTCATAAGAACTATCGTAAAGTCGACTACGTTATTGCATCGCTACGGCCTTTTCCTCGCATCCATTCTTTTTCTTCGTGTAGGAAACTCGTACACGCGTCCTACCAATTTTGCCGCGAGCAGGTGAATATTATGCATAATGAATCGTCTACCTTTGTGTTACCTAGAAATTCGAGACGTGCCATCAGCCTCGTATCGATGAAAGGAGAGGATGTCTGTGACGGATCGATATCAAAATATCGACTTGCCATCTCGATCATTTTGATCGTCCGGATATTCCGGATTGTTAGAGGCGTATCAATAATTGCTATCGATAAGTTGTACAAACCGCAAATCATGTTCGCTAAGCTGTCGTTTGTCATATTCGAGGAGGCAAAGCATCGAGAATCGATGGGTTAACAAGCGTATGTCAATGGCAATTAATCAGCAATGGCGCAGGTGGCAAGGACACATGGCTGTTGCCGTTTTGTATCTTGATCTACCGTTCGTCTTGCATTCCATCATTCGTCGAGCGTGCCACGTCACCACGTGCGAAAGTTAACATCGTTAACCGGCGAGAGTTGCCGGACCGGGCGGTGTGATTTTACGCGGGTAATTTCATAAAATTAACGACGTCGTTCGGTCGTACTGTGAACAGCGGGAGCGTGTGCATTTTAGTAAATTTGCACCGGGGAAAAAAATGACCATGATCCGCAGTCCGTATTTAGTCCGACGTTTGATATCGGTCGGAACATCGCGTGGCAAGCGCGTCATCAGGGCGCGTGGAAGGCATCCAGTTATATCGTTTGCTGGGATTCGTTATCCCGATCTGTTATCGCAGAGCGAGAAAGAGCGTGATGCGCCGCGCGGTAACCGGCTGATAAAGGATAAATTTTGCGCGATCGGATCGACTCGATAAGACACGAGAACTCGCCGGTACGCGGAAATACGATCCTCGGTTGGTTTACGAAACGATCGATCGGCGGCGATCGTCGGCCGAGTGTTATGCACATACTCCTGGAAGACTTAACAAGAAAGTTAGTAGGAATGCGTCGGGTGGTAAAAATCGGCCTGTGACTTTTTAATTGATTTTTTAAACGCGGTACGGGGTGTGTCGGTGGAATAAAGATATAAAGAAAAATAGAGAGGAGCGCTCGAGAGATCTGTACCTATTGATTAGGAGATTAAATACGCTGCGAAGAAGCGCTAGTACATAATTACTCTGCTTTGCAAGTATCTGCTACGATTAAGTCTATTTATTGTAGTTTTATAGTATTACGTAGTTTCATAGTATTATGTAGAATTTATTGTAATTTTATTACGTAAAATTACATTATTATTCAATAAAATTATGCTCTGTGTAATTCGAACGTTGATATCATGATACATGGAATGAAATAAAGAATAATGATGTGCGATTATTTTTTAATGACAATTAAATAGCTGTTATCAGATTTTATCTTGTATCTGAAATAGAATCTTGTTGCTTTACTCATTCTTTGATAAATATCAGAAAGTTGAGAGGTAATTGTATACGGGATATAAATCATGGATATTCAAATGACAATACGGAAATCATAATTTTTGTCAAATTTCAGCAAATTTACATATAATTTTTTGCAAGAATGCAATAACGTACGTATGCATGCAAAGTATTATACAGGAACAAAGATTGAATATAAATGTTCTTTCTTCTTCTTTAAAGGCAAAACAAATTTTTCATTAGCAGACACCGTAAAAACAAGGATTCGTCTTTTTTTGTGACGAAAGATACTTCCTGGAGTCTTCGGCTCGCGAGAGCCTCGGTTTGCGCCGATCGGCGCAGAATTTCTGATGTTTTGCGGGTTTCTTCGTACAACGATTTACGCTCTCCTGTCGGGCGTAAATAATAATCAACCCTCCTTCTCTGCTCGAGGAAGGCACTAAATCCCATCACTGATATTTCTCTCCCACCCTGTTCAGGCTGCATCCGGCGTTATCCTCAATTACAAGTGGCCGCTTCGTTTCGGTAACGAGCGTCTCGTGCTACCGACCACCGATTCCTTTCCTTGTCTGTGCAATTTTTTTGCTAGCCTGTCCCGCGTTTTTGTTTAATCCTCCTGTTGGCGCGTTGGCAGCACTCGACTGCAACGTCCGAACCGGCGCACATAAATCTTGCGCACTTCGGTTGGATTAATGTCGTGGTATCAACGGTGAATAAATCAACTTCAGATAAATTGCCAAGAAGCAGATTCCATTTCGGAGAAATCAGTCGCGAACATAACAGTATTGAATGATTTTTTATTATTAAAATTAAAACATAATGTGATAATTTGGCCATATTTAGGATTTTATATTAATTGTGATTAACTCTTGTGATTAACTTAAAATGATAAACACAAAAATTAAGAAATAGAATTTAATTCTATTATGAATATTTTTTATAAAATTAACGAAATTACTTTAGAAGGTTTTTTTTTTATAATTTCGATATATGAAAGATGATAAAAAAAGCAGCAAAGTTTGACGTAAATTCATATTACAAAACACTATCTAATGTGTTTATTATATAAGGAAGCTGTGAACTGCAATATCCGTTACAATTAACACTAATCTGTATAGTTGATTCGCAATTAAAGTTTTATTTTGAAACTTTAACTGCAAATCAACTATACAAAAAACTGAACTAATAAGTGCCAGTCGTGCTATTGTCGTCACATTCTTGTGTCTGTGAAATTGGCGCGACGTTGACACGATGCTTTATTAATTTAATTAAAAAAAACAATGACAGGTTTAATTATTGTTCATAATTTCATTAGTTTACTATAATCCTTACTGAAGCAAAATAATTTATCTCCTTTCGTTTCCTACATCCATCAAAAGAACACAAAAATTTGTTTCATTTAAATTTAATGTATGAGACTCGTATAATTTATTTAAAATTCAATGTTGTTCCATTTATGATTTACAATTTTCATCCCACTTGCAATTTGGTATCTTGTGCAATTGATCT
>Ga0157364_1008419_pt1 | contig 10677 bp, 7 predicted proteins | sample AttsexASBM2_FD_111476 | JGI IMG/M metagenome (GOLD analysis project Ga0157364, IMG submission 111476) | Fungus gardens microbial communities from leaf cutter ant in Ribeirão Preto, State of São Paulo, Brazil - Atta sexdens ASBM2 | ecosystem: Host-associated > Fungi > Mycelium > Unclassified ... | reverse complement strand
TTAAAAAAAATAAAATAATCTTTTCTATGAGCAATCGTTGTGAATTTGGCCAAAGTAGATTGAGGATAAGCGACACTTCTGCTCTCTAGCGTTAAATTGAAGGAATTACAAATGTATCGTGCGTTTTTTCAACAAAAAATATACATCATACTTTAGAGTTGATTTTCTATCATTATGTTAAAAATATTAATTTTTGAGTTATTTCTGTGATTTCCAAGAAAATATGTAATTCAATAGTTCATAAATTTGATAAATTATTTAATTTAATAATAATATAAATATTTTAATATATAATAGTGATAATAATATAATTTCAAAATAATAAAAATATAAATAATCCGATTATATAAATTATAAATTATATAAATTATTCTTTTATAAAAATTGAAAGAATAAGTTTAATGCTTTCAAAAAATATTTGTAAGTATTTTTTAATTTTAGTTAATATCTTTTAAAAGGTATAAAACATGCCGAAGAATTAATTTTCTAAAAAAGATTATTTTTTGTGATCGAGAATCTAAAAGTAAAGAGATAAAATTATAAACTTATTATTAAAAAGCTTAGACATCCATTGTCTTGCGGATTACAAATAATGTAATTCCTCATATTTTTTTTCGATATCTCTAACGAGGATCTCAAAATAAAATTTGAGAGATCGTTTTATTCTCCCTAAAAAAAAAGCGGACCTAGCCTTCTAAACCGGTCTTGGAGCACACAGATTGAAGACGCGGATTTTGTTAAATGCGCATGTTTGATCGCGATATCTTACCGCTTCTACAATAGTCTCAAGCGGACTACATTATCGTGACGGTCAGATCATAGATTAAATACGTATATCGACCGGTCCGAGCAACATATTCGTCGCACAAAATTGCAACGAAGCGTCACGTCAAATCACGTTCGTTAGGTGAATGATATGCTTGTCCGGGAGCGCAAATTTCGATGGTCCACCAATCGACACGGTGACGTGGCTCCACATGAACTATTTTGGGCCATACCAGGCGGTCTTCGGCAACTTCAGCTATAATGGGATGGCGATCATCTTTCTTCCTTTCTCTTTCTCTCTCTCTCTTTCTGTCTAACGTCCGCTCTCTGACGTCGTGCGATTTCTTTGCGGCCTCGAAAGTTGAATATCTTCTCAACGTGTCCGTCTCGCACGTTTTCACGGAGATATTCGCACTTGATCCGTGTTGAATTGTTAATATCGCCATCCACCAGACAGATGCAATTAATCGTACATTGATACTTTCTCATTATAATAACCATCTAAACCATTTACATACCTGTAACCATTTACAGTTTACCCCGCAAGCATTAATTGTATTGATGATGATGAGAGTCTCTTTCGTAACATTTTGCGTTGTCAAAATGATCAAGTAACAGGACTTTTTCTAGGACTTGTGAATGGATTTTTGAATTTAAATGAATTTTATTTGACTGGATCAAAATGAGGGGCGGGTGTATTTTAGAAATGTGCACAGTGTTTATTGTACAAGTTAATTTTAATAATTGTAGTTGCATAGATAAAAGATATTTATGCGACAGATATTTATTTATATTTTCAACATGCAAATATGTCTTAATTCAATTTTATTTCAATTCAGATTTGAAGTTAATTTATATTTTAACTCGGGAGCCCCCCTAATTTTTTTTACGTCACTGATGTGTTTTTTACACTTCAATTAAAAGTCACTATTAATTACATGTGACATATTATTGATTGTCCTATTATTAATTGTCCTATTAATTTATTAATATTTACAACTTATCAACATGTACAAAGATTTACTTGATGTTTTCTTGAAGATGGTAAAAAATAAAACATAAGTATGAATTCCTTTTTAGTAAAGAAAACTCTGAGATTGAGCTTTATTTTTTTGCTGCTGATGTAAAAATTACTCCAGATTATTTCCAGATGTTAAAGCGAATTTTTAAATTATATAGGCTCTAGTCTTTTATATTAAACTCCTCATTTATTCATCTCTTTTATTAACCTGTTCTTTATTAACTTCTTTTAAGTTACGACTTATTAACTTTTGAAAATTGTCGTCTTTTGAAAACTAAAAGAGACTTTTAATTATCATTTTTATGTAACACAGTATTCTATTTATCATTCTATGAATTTATTCCGATCGGGCACATTCCTCGATGAAACATGAGAATTACATCAGCGTTTGCTCCTCCGTTTTACGAAAGTACAAGGATATCTTGTTCAAGCGTTCCTCTATTGGTGGCATGCCAGATAGCTCGTCACCAGTAGCGTATCTCCACCGACGCGACTCCGATCCCCGATCATTATTCCTGTGAATCATCGCCATTTCTTTGCAATCTATTGTGATGTTAATCGCAAAAAATGCGAACGATATTGACTTGTCATGCAACGTTTTGCTTCTTTGAAGACTTTTTTATTAAAAAAAACCAATATTATAGTACTATTAACCTTGTAATAAAGTTGCGTATTTCTCCGTAGGAACAAAAAATTCACTGTATGATGAAAGCAAAAGTCTTTGTTTCTGCCGACAGTTCTAAATATAATATTGAAATACTAATTTTAGATATTTTTAATTTTTTCAGATATTAAAAATTTTTTCTTAAATTATATTTCCGTAGCTTAACAATTTTTTAATTATTCGCGACCGATTTGACGAATATTTCAACTACTTTCTGTCGGCTCTCTATGATCTTGTTATTTCATTTGTATTCTCGCCACGATAAACCACGACGAATTGATCCTTTTGCAGAAATTACAATACACCGTGACTTCTGCGGACTACCGTGTGATATGAAACTTAATAATCATACCGCGTGTCGGATATCAAACCATGCAGAGTCTAGTCTTCGTCGCGAAAAACGTGCCTACAAATGCAAAATTTCGATGACACTTCGTTTAGCTATTCGACTTTTTTTTTTTTTTTTTTTTTGGTTCTTTATTTTCTCAAATAAAAACGGCTTTTAAAGTCCACTGTTAGTGCTGAGTTTTTTTTTTTTTTTTTGTGTGAAAGGATCTTTTGGACCCAAAGACATCACAGGATGGATACCTCTGACTCTTCCGTACGACGTTCAGAATGTCACAATGAACGTTATCGCCTGCTGGTCGAAAAATTCCATTCATAATTTCCATGCCCTGCGTAGAAAGGGATCAATTCATCTCTTATTCATAATGTCACCATTTTTCTCTATAAATTATACGATTTCTACTCGTAGACAAACAAACCGGGCGATCGGGACACGTTGTCTACGCGAAGAAAACAGGCTTCGTAAATTTAAATGCTCTTCAGCGTTCGTCTGACACGTGGTGGTCATCTGTGTGTGCGACGCACATACATATACGTGCAGACGAATTCCGTCTCTCTTGAGGAACACCGGAGCGAGTGCGCGCAACGCAACTCTCCGTGCTCCCGGGTAAACACATGATAGCCTGAGCAAGCCTAAATAGATAACAGCTGATACGGGAAACGATTATTTAATTTCCAGCGACTTTCTCATTCTCTTTCTCTCCCTTTCTATCTCTGTCTTTCTGCCTTTCCGTTGCGCAGCCCACCGCCGCGCCATTCGATTACGTGTGTGCGAACGCTCGCTTCTCGTTTAAACCGCCGTCAAGGTTACGTGAAATTCTTGCCTCGCCTACTGCTGGCTTTTAAACTCTCCTCTTCCTTCTCAGGTTGCCATCTCTCTTTCGTTACCGATTGAGATATTCACGTTCGCCGACGTACGAAATATGTGAGGGTATAAAGTTTCAGGGAGACACACCATTTTCTATAAATATCTGTTTCATTGGAAGTGATAAGAATGGTATAAAAGAGGAAATAGTTTGATCAATTATCGTACTAAGCAATGATAAAAAATTGATATTAATATCTATTCCAATAACCTCGTTAATAATACATACTTTCGTTGATTACATCTGTTACGAATTTCTATTTTTTATTATGATAAATTATATTTAATAAATTCTTTTATATTATGATAAAATAATTTATTAAACATAACAATGTAGAACAATATCAAGACTAATCAAATCTAATGATGCGTCTCAATTTCTTTTATTTAAAAGAAAGAAAGATAGAATAACTTCATTAAATCAGATGTAAAAAGAAAGAACATATAAAGAATAAATTATATAGAAATAAAAGGATATTATATAAGATAGCATGATTGAAAAAGTCCGTCGCGTGCTATTGCGGTTGTTAACGAGATGTTAAAGGGAGTGGAACGATGTTTCGGACACACAGACGCCGTAACTGCAGGTGCGAGAAAGCGAGAGGGAGATAATCAGCGCGTAAAACAGTCGAAATGTTGGTTCAGAGAATAATTGCTGTTTTTTTTTTTTTTTCGAGGGCAATTCAACGGGGCTGTAAAAGCACGCGGATAAAAGCCGCTGCTGATGCTTCACGCTTGATGCTTTTCGAATCGTGCAACACGTGAAAAAAGTGACTAATCATCAATAAATAAACAGGAAGGTGCCAGGTAAGGGCGTGTCGCACCTGCATCACGGTACTGTGCACACGCCGGTCAAAACACTGTCGGAATGAATAAATTTCCATCGAATCTACAGGTAGCAATTTCGGAAACGCACGTTTATTCGTTCCGTCGCGGTTAAGATTTTTTTTAATGGACCATTGGAAAAATCGCAATGTAATTAGTCACTTTAATAATCCGAAGCTAATCACTTCGATAATTCCCGATTACTTTTTATTCGTTTTTTCAATTTAAACTTTATTCGAAAACATCTATGCTTATTACATAGAGACTGAAATGAGTGCTTAATAGATGAAAAATTTGTAGCAATGATAATAAGATTTCTCGAGAAAATTGACCTGTTGCTTGTGAAATTTATATTGAAGAAATAGAACGAATCAGATCCGAAACGGAAGTAATTGGGAGCTTCTTCAAACTTTGTTTTGCCTGATACTATGGATGACAATAATTATTATCGTTAATTAACTGTATTAATTATTTAAAACCGAAATGAAGTTGTTTAGCGTTCAATAATAGCGGGAAGAAATTGGAAAAAAAACATTCTTCGTCTTTGCATCTGTGAAGAGCCGAAAGCTCGCCGATACGACGTGAAATTGCAATCTGGCGCACGCCTGTACATACATGGTACAATACAAGGCGATGTTAAAGATCCAGCGCTACGCGGAACATATAGGTATCTATACATCTATCGTGCGTGCAGCCTCGAGTATTCCGGCCGGGTGGTTGGCGACGTGTTGCGTCCGCCGCTGGAGCGCAGGCATTGAAAAGGGGGGAGCAGGTGAGGGCCAGGTGCGCGCCGCACCGCGGAGTGTAGTTCTTTCGAGGGGTGATGCACCGGGCCCCGTGGCACAGCGCGACGAGACGCGACGCCCCGCGGCAGCTGCATCTGCCGCGGCGAACCGGTGAGCATGGGTATGCACCCTTTGCCCGGAGCCATGGCATTCCCCCCGCCCCCCCCCCTCCTCCCTATCTCTCTCCTTCCCCGCGAAGTCAGGAAACCCCGTGGAAGAAACGGCCGGGGCTCCCGTTTTCTCTTAACGGAGACCGTCGTCGTCTCCCAGCGTGTAACGGGCGTGCGACACGTGCGAATATTGTGTACGCGCATCGAGCATTTGCTCGGAAATGCACGCGCGGACACGGGGGAGAAAAGGGAGCACCTTTGATGCAGCTGGTGCCTCTGACCCCTTCTTTCTTTAGAGTCTTTGTTGTGAGAGGGCAGTTTTTCTCGGACCTCGCAAATCCCAGAAAAACGCTCTTGTAAGATATACCTCAGCGATATATCGAGATATCGATGTTCGAGTATTGATGCCTCTTTTACAAAGTGTTTATTATCTGGGAAAACTGGAATTTCTAGGATTTTGTTTTTCACCTTTGAATATCAAGGGATTTTTGTGAACAGATTTTATCAGTGCTTAAGGAAACTTTGGAATTTTACTTTTGAATTTAAATTTTGTCTCTTTCTGAAAACATTTTTTTTAATTATTTCTTTCTTTATAATGCAAAATGTTGGCAATTGATTAACAAGTTACAGCATACATCACTATATATTCAGTTACATATATTTTTGTATGTCTCGCAAGTTTTATTTAAAAAATCGGGATGACGTAGTAAAAGACAATAATCAACAGAAGAGTAGCACACTGATGTGATATTATAATGAGTCTCCCTATATTGTTCTATACGGAGATTCACTACAATATAATACAACAATATACTAGGTTTCGCAACTTTTATTATAGAACATGATAAATACAATCTCGAAATCTCTATTTTCTAATAATTTACAATGTATAGTTTGCGTTGCTTGCACTTCAATTTGTATTAATAATTTGTATTAAAAAATTCTGCTATCTGAAATTTCAAACAAAATTACACAGAAAACCTAGAAATATTTTGCTGTATTTGATTCAAGATTTTAATAAATACTTTGTTTAAATTTCAACTCTGTCTAAAATTGATAATTTTATTTTAGTATCAGGTAGAAACGAGCAGATAGGAATCAGTGATCTCGTAATTTAGAATAAAGGCATCGATAATATCTTAAATACAATTAGTGATAATTTTGCGACATTCCTTACATTATTATGATGCGCAACGATAATTATTTTCCTCTGTATTAATTTTTATTAAATGTTATATTTAAAAAAAGTTTTTATATTGTTTCATCGGATGTTATATTTTCTTCGAAAAGTCAATATTGTGAAATTTCGATTTTATTTTAAGGTGATATCCAATATTATTATTGATATTTGATATGTTAAAAAATTAAAGTCTGGATCTAATTATTTTTTTAACTTATTATTAGACTTATAATTCAACTCGTTATAATGAATAATACAGCTGAAGGCAATCTAATATAAATATCGAAATATTTGGTTTGTATACTTATATATACATACTTATATTTAGCTTTTTTGTTTTTATTCTGGATCTTTAAAGTAATATTCTTAATTTCCTTAGTATTATCTTATCGAAAACCTTATCAAATATGTCTGAATAACGTAATGTCACACGAAACAGACTTATGACATTTATGTTAGGCATATAGATAAGTCGAAAAAATTGCATCAGAGAATTAATTCGTACCTTTATCTGCATCTGCATTCCTCTCTGTTCACATGCCTTTATTATCGAAGACGATCTTATCATTGCGATAAGAATGATTAACAAAGAAATGTGGCAGCACGTAAATGCGGAGCTACCATTACCGAACGAGATCTTCATTTCGCCTAATCGGTCGATCTCGCAAAAAAAAAAAAAAACCGTAACAGAAAGGAATCGTGTGCACCTGCCCGCTACGATTAGATGCAACAGGCAACGAGTTCATTTGCCCTGCTTTGTCTCGCGCCAGCAGCACGTTCGCGCAACGCGACGGCCGCTGTCTTGTCTTGTTTTTTTTTAACAATTCGCTAGCCTCAAAAGCTAGCAGAGGGATCCAGGGTCCCGAGGCGCTGCAGCTGCCCATCTGCCTCTGTAATTAAGCGAGCACGCGACTTAAGCGCACATGCGCCTCGCGCTAAGAAACCCTGTATTCAGATAGAAAAATTATTTTATTCTTGACAGAAGAAATTTTGTATTAATACATTTTTGGATGTCTTTTTATCAGTAGATCATCGCAACATTGTAATTCTAAGGTAACTTTGACTACAAGTTTTAATTTATATATATAGTAATCTACAGACGGACTTTCATCGCTTTATATTCTTTGTATTTTTGTATTTTTGTATTTAATGCTCTGGAGTTTTCTTTGCTTTAAATATTTTATTGGTGTAATGTTTGTTTTCACTATTTTTATAGATTTTAACGAGAATTTTTGAATTTACGATGCTTGTGAATATTTTGCGCATTTTGATACCAATATGGATTTTTATTATTTTGACATCTAACGTTTACGCTATATTATTACGGACGTAATATTATATTATATTCACGATGACAGAATGCGATTTTACTGATGACCATTTTTTTGTATTATTTTCAGTTGACCCGTTTAATTTAAGTATATTAATTTAGTTTATCTGTTCTATTTTAATTATGTTTATATTGAAGATGACCCGATGGGCTCGAAACGACGTCTGTTATTTATTATTTGCTTTAGATCATGATAGTTATATTTGTTTCTTATATTTACACATTTACTTTATTGTTATTTGTTCAGCCTTTCCAAACTTTTATTTTTAATTATTTTATTGGAGATGATATAACACATTCTAAAAATAAAGAATTGTATAAAAATATAAATATTTTTAAAAAATCTGAAGTTAAATTAAATTATGAAATATTAGGTTAATTGAAAAGATTAAATTAGTTTTATTTTTTAATGAATCTTGAATGATTTAAAAAAGTGAATTATATTTTATTCGATTGATTGCCGCGAAAATCTTAAAATGAAAACGATAACAAGCGTGTGTATCTATAATAATCGATCATCGGGTTACGCTCAAAGTGTAATTTCCCCCAAAAATATGGAACATATTGTAAAAATATCGGTTTGTGTCATCTTTATGTTTTCGGCTTTGTAGCTGAAAATAACTCGGAAGTTATTACAACTCGGGATACCGCTACCATATGTTATTGTAACTTGTTGCGTCCATAACACCTTGCGGCCTTTAATTCATCAAAAACCTTTCCCGATGTACTGTATTTTAAGGTGGATGAGCGACAGATGCGTCGCTTTTTCTGTCGAATTACTTCCGTTTTGGACAAGAAATTAATGATAATCTTGTTTGTATTACACAAACGAATCTTATTTTACTGGTCAACCAAAGTTCCCAACGTTAAAAAATTTCTTTTGCCCTCGGTAATAAAATCATCATTTTTCTCAGTTTTACTATCCCGCTTATCCCCCAATAAAGGATATCCGGTGGTGCACTCGGTATCGCCAGCGTTTCTACAAACGCATTACCAACTGTGTGAATCGATAAACGACGGATCACGCGAGGGACAGTCGGCCGAGCAACCGAAGACGCGTTGATAAATCCATTTACGAGCAGCATGTAACTATGATGATTAAAGAATTTAATGGATGCGCCTCATTAGATGTCCATTTTCACCGCGTATAATCCGCTCGCAAAATGCGCACCTTGCGCACCGATCGCAACAGACACCCGCGTGCTCCACCTTTAAGTTGGTTGTCAGGCGACAGGTGCGTCGCGCGTTCTGTCGTTTCTCAATTTCTTTTTTCTGGCGGAACTCAGATGAAAGAGAACCAGCTCTCTCTCCTCCTCTATCTCTTTCTTCTTTTTGATTTTCTTCCTCTCCCGCGACGAAGAAAACGCGTCCCTTTTTGTCCCTGTGAATTGACGATTTCAGTCATTTCTCTTCAGTGAAGTATAATATTTAGCCGCTACAAGGATATAGTTTTCCGCCGTGACGATTTATTACCGATATTCTTGCATCCTGTAGTAGATATGGCATAAATACAAACGTACAGCTTTCAGAAGGATATATTGAAATATTTATATAATATGTAGTAAATAATATTGTTATGTATAGTGTATATATATATATATATAACATAACACTGTTATATGTTACACATAAAAGAATATTGAGAAATATTGAGAAATTTTATTATATTATAAAATTACAACTATGCGATTACTTTGTTACCTCAAGATATTTATTAAACTGGTATTTTCTGGGAATTTCTTGTTTACCTTTGAATATCAGAAATTTTTGGATGGAATCTTATCAGTAGTTGAGAACATTTTTGGAATCTTGCTTTTAAATTCAAATTCTACCTGAAAATATGGTTTTTTATTATTTTTTCTTGATAATGCAAGATGGTGACATTGGCCAGAGATAAGTATGACATAAGTGTTCGCGTATATTTACTTTTCATGTGTCTCATAAGTTTTTATAAAAAAAAAAATCAGCAACAGTAGAACATAATACTTAGAAGAGAATAGCTTATTGATACTATATTGTAATGAGTTTTCCCTAAATCATATAATTTTCGTGATTGCAAATCTAGAAAAAGGATAGATATAAAGTCATGGGAGAGATCCCTGTTTTGTTGTACTAATTTTCAGTACATAACTTGTTTGTGTTGCTCTTCAATTTATTTCAAAGTTGCATTAAAAAATTCGTTAATCTCTCTTATCTGAAATTTTGAATAAATCTTTTTCCGAGAAGGAAAGACCCTTTTATACAAGATTTCAGTAAATACTTTGTATATAAATTACATTTAGTAATTAAGCTACAGAACATTGTTTATCGTAATTATTACGATTAATCGGAAACATGGCCTTCGCTGTCTATCTTATCGAAGTATATTTCATACGAATATTTTTCAATTCCTATTATTGAATATTCGCCGAATAAAAATCAGCTTTAAACTCATCCAGCTATCGTCAATGTCGAAAGGAACCGCGATAGCGCTGACACGCCAGATATACGGCGAATTATCTCTTAACGACTTAGTGCGATGTCGTGAGAACGTTCCGCAGGCGGTTATGCAAAGTAGTGAGAAACGCCAATGCCAGACAGGAGTCGCGCACACGTTGCCCCTATGGTGAAACGAAGTAATTTCGTATTCGTTCCGTTAATGGGGGGTAAATCCTGACGTTGTCATATTAATTATTTTTTATGTGATCAGCGCATCTGGTCTTCAAGGAATTAATCGTTATAGTGGCGATGGATAGGAGAATTAATCATGTTATTCCCTTCTAGTAAGAGAGAGAGAGAGAGAGAGAG
>Ga0157364_1008418_pt1 | contig 10677 bp, 8 predicted proteins | sample AttsexASBM2_FD_111476 | JGI IMG/M metagenome (GOLD analysis project Ga0157364, IMG submission 111476) | Fungus gardens microbial communities from leaf cutter ant in Ribeirão Preto, State of São Paulo, Brazil - Atta sexdens ASBM2 | ecosystem: Host-associated > Fungi > Mycelium > Unclassified ... | reverse complement strand
ATCAATTGAAAAATAGTTTGAGTTAAGACCAAACAGCTAATGATGATTACTGATATGCTAGGATCTTCTTTGATAAGCTATGGATATATTGTATATAGGACTTCAAAACCGAGAGAAAAAACGAATATATATTAACATTGCAAGATCAACTAATTAAATTTTGTATGGGCATACCTTTACCAGATCAAACCATTGAAATAGCAAAAGCAGAAGATTTGTTAATAGATTCGTCTATATATTGGGAGCATCAAAAGCAATATTGACCGACCAAGGAAGAAATTTTATTAGCGAATTAATGAAGAAAGTTGCAAAACTATTCAGGATTCGCAAATTTCACACTACCGCTTTCCATCCTCAATCAAATGGATCGTTCTCATCATGAAAGATCTCATCATGCGTTAAGAGAATATTTAAAACAATATGCAAATGAACAAAAACAATGGGATAGATGGATTGGATTAGCAATGTTTAATTACTAATGTTCATGAAGCCACTAAGCACACTCCTTACGAGCTAGTATTTAGCAAAATTACATGAATTCCAACGAACGAATTATTAGGTCCTGAAGATAGATTGGCAAGTTATGACGAATATTTAATAAATTTAGTCACGCAGCTCCATACCATCCAAGGAAATGCTCACAAAAATGTAGTCGAAGTCAAAATTAAATCTAAAAAAAATATTATGATAAGAAAATTAATCTGCAACTATTTAAATCAAGCGATCACGTATTCTTGGTAAAGGGATCAAAACTAGGGAAATTTGGGAATCGATATACAAAATCTTCGAAGTGATTTAAGCGGAGGAGAGGGAGGGAAGGGGGAGGGAGGGAGAGAGAAAGAGAGAGAGAGATAAAAATAAAAAAATATTTCAAAAAACAGAAACTATGAAAGTTAAGACTATCTTAGAAAGTTACGTATTATTTTCTTCTCTCTAAGAGAATCAACTTTAACGGAAATGTTTTATTATGATATAAATCGATATCAAAGAAATAAAACAATCATCTATTCAAATATAATAGGAGATATATTTCAAAAGATCAAATATGTTTATAATATTCGTAATGAGGAATTAATCACCGGAAAATTTGAGTGCATAAGATCGAAGTTTAGTGAGAATCAATGGTTTATTTGAATATTACTTAATTGGTGTGCTAAATTTCCTTTAATATTCGCTGACTTTCCAATCAATGATTCATCGCGATTTTGATGTGAACTGAACACAAAAGAATTGTTACGATATCAAACAAATGGAAGATATGGCATGGATATTTAACTTTATTCTCTGCAACAGCTATAAATTTCTGCTGGGTTATTCTTTCCAAGGAAACGAGAGTATTCTTCATACGGAAAAATATGCAATGATAAATCGTTCAATCTCTAAAAATCCTCGTGTGATCTTTCAAAAAATAAATTCCTATCATATTATCGATCGAAATCGCCCTATTACTTGTATAAATAAATAAACAAATAGATCCTATGAACAGTGGATCCGAGGCGTCAATTATTGTGATCAAAGAAATTGTTATCATGGCAATCAGAGTGTAGTGGCATACATAACAATTCATCGTAAATCCGTCACTGATTTAGCTTGCTTGATCAACGAAGGAGAACAACGAACGGGCGACATATCGATGTTGAGGATTAATCGTCCCGAATCTACGAACTTCGTGGTAGAAACTAATTTCATCACTTGAAAGCGATGTAAAGACATCTGTTGCACTTTTGTTCTTTTATCAATATCAAAAATCGATGGGAAATTATTTTAAGAACGTTTTAGTTTTATCCAAACTTATGCAATTTTTCTAAAATCTTAACAGAGTCTGTATATGATAATATAAAAATTTTTTATAAAAATCCTACCTTTATTTGTAAGCAAAGATCCACACGTCACTGACTTCTTGATCTGACAACCGCTCACAATTACTGCAAAAGAGAAAATAATCTATTATAAAAATATTTATACTCTCTGTGTAGTAAATGCAAAAAGCAATTCGTACAAGAAAAATTTTTATAAAGAAAGTTTTATTTGTATAAAATGAATATTAATTAGCAATTTTAAATAACGACTAATACATTCTATAAACAAGAAAGTTTTACATGTATCTCAAAAGCGAAATTTCTTAATGGGACGAATATTATTTGTGCATCCAAATAATACAATTTTTCATTTTTATTTTTAATATTATAACAATATTATTATTATAATATTATAATATTAGAACAATTTTAATATTTTAATATTTTAATATTTTAATATTTTAATATTTTTAATACTAACATATTATTATTATTATATATTTTTAATATTGTATTTGTTTAGTTAAAATAATTTTGAGAAATGTTTTATTCTTTGTTAATAAATGACTAATTGATTATAATATTTATTTTTAAAAATAAAATTTTAAAAAAGTATTTCCCCTATACAAATATTTTTTGCACTTATTGTATACGAATAAAATTATAGAAAAAAATATATGTAATGAAAATACCTATATATACATCAATATTTACCTACGTACATATCAATATTTTTATGTATACATATATATAAGCGCATAGGAATAAAATCTTTGGGAAAGAGTGACATAAAGTACGTCGACGTATACTCTCTAAATTATACTTTATTAAGTTTGCGAAATTTGTCAAATCGGATTTCTCATAAATTAAAATACATTGATTGAAATTTTCAACAATTAAACTAACTGAATGCCCAATCTCTCTTTGACAGGAACGCAAAATTTATTTCCTATACATTCTCAATTATGACTATACTACATATAGTCGATAAATATCGGCTGTTACATTAAGTAAATTTGATAAATCATGTTACCGTTAATCTTAATTAGCAAATAACACGTACGATGTAAATAATACTATATATATATATACACTAATAGGGAACACATCGCCTCAATTGATCAATTAAAATAACATTATATTTTATATCTTTCGAAAACAGCGATATAACACGATAGAATCAAGGATAATGCGCGTCTGTACTGTACTATTCATTGTTGATTAATCGGGAACAGTGATCATGGAGCTTTAATTGCTCTCGAAAATAATAAAATATATAAATATATGTATTAATGTAAATTATTTTACGTGAAATATGTATAAATACAGTATTTCAGATCAGATAGGAAATATTTGTTTATATTAATATTAGGAATTTTTTAAATACGTTAAATATTCGGGCTGAGTCACTAAAAACTATCATCTGAAATGATTAGTTATTTACTGATTTCATTAAAAAATGTTTTATATAAAATATTCAATAGGATTTGTCAAATGAAGATATTTTAATTTTATGTTTTATGTTTTCTGAGATACCAAAGTGTGATTTTTATTTTTCTTAAATAAAACAGTATCTTTTTTTAGTTAAGCATGTAGCCTACTTCGAATATTCATTAAGACTCCTGAGTAATCGTCAACCGTATTGAGTTGTGACTTCAAAAGCGAGAAATGACACGTTAATTTTTATTACGTGCCATTTATTTTTAAATAAAGACAATTTAGATAAAACAAAATGATGAGATTGCTTTAAAACATTTGTAAAAATGGACAAAAACTGTATTTATCTTGACAGTCAATAAATGAGCCCCAAATAAAATAGATAAACTCCCAGATAAATGAGCTCCAAACAAAATCATAAAACCGAAGTAATTACTAGCTCCTTGGCTTACGGGTGATATCAAGACTATGATGAAGGAAAAAGATATGCCAAGAAGAAGATAGAGAAGACGAATGACAACTGTGAGCTCTACAAAAGTCTGAGGAATACAGCATGATGCGAGCAGCTAAAAACTCATTTTACTGTAACTATTTTAATGAGGTGCATGAACCGGGAATGATCTGGAGAAGGTTGAGATTTTTAGGTTTAATTAAGCAGATGGCTTTTGATAAAAGATTGCTCTTCTCGGTGGAAGAAGTCAATAAATTTTTTTTATGTCAACTACTTCGACAAGTAACATTTACTTCAGTGAAGAGACCTATGAAGATTCAAAATTTTATTGAAATGCGATAACATCACAGGTATTTGTATGACACTGCGTAATAAGTCTGCTGCAGTTAGCTGTGATGATGTTACGTAATCTCATTTCGTCGACTTTGTGTTTTGCTTGTTTTGATATATATCTGCAATCGATCTCGATTCAAACCGACTTCGATCGCTATTTCACACTTATCTCACACACGAATCACATGTCGATTCGATGTCGATTCGATATCGATTTATTATCATTTCTGACTATGTAATTCGTGTGTGAAATAAGTGTGAAGATCATGTTCCCGATTAAATGAGAATGTCTCTCCTTATTTTAATGATCTTGGATGGTTCAAAGTAAAGGCGAGGCGATTGTATTTCGTAGGATCCCTGATGTTTGCTACACTTTCATTAGGTTCCCCAAGGTTATATACCAAAGCCTTGAATTCAAAAAGCTTTGAATTCAAGAAAAATGTATCAACGTGTCGTACTCCTAATGATTATTTGTTATTATTGCTATGCCGCACGGAATTCTTCAAGCGGTCTTTTAGCAACTGTGCTGCTGAAGTTTGGAATAGTATCCCACGGGATATTCGTAATGCTGCTTCTTTGCGCAATTTTAAATGCAAGTTGTATAATTATTTGTTAAAAGTTAATGTATGATTTGTATCGTGTACTATATAAACATTTGTTAGAGTAAATGTATAATTTATGATTTAGTATATTTGTATGTTATATACATATTTGCGTCAATTTTAATTTCATTTTTAATTTTGTTTTTAATTTTCTTTTATTTGTATTATTATCAATGTATTTCTACTGTTTATTATGTTTATATATGTATGGTTTTAGTGCTTGAAAAGATTTAATTCTAGAGCGCTCAATAAATAACGATTTCTCCCTCTCTCTCTCTCCCTCCCTCTCTCTCCCTACCTCTCTCCCCCTTCTTCTCCCCTCTCTTTCTCTCTCTAAATATTATTTTCGTAAATTCTTTGTTATTTGTCGTTATTTATGGTTATATTTTGCACAATTTGAAAATACTTCTGTTTAAATTCGCGGAAAATTTATGTGACAGAGATGACCAAATTGTTTAACCAAATTGTTTGCGAACTTCAATCACAAAGTCACATTTTTGTTTCGTTTTAACTGCGCGGACAATGTAAAGAAATAATTTTCATAACCGTATCGAAAGAAATAAGGATGTTCAAAAGGTCTATGTTGACTTACTTCACTATCGCGTATACAAATGATACCTCTGTATGTGTAGCATGCCTCTGCATATGTGTTGGATGTCTATGTTCCAAATAGCTTCTTTTGTTTATACTATAGCTATTTATAGCTTTCTTGAATATTCTTCCTATTATACCAAATTATTTGTATTTATGTGTGAAATTGTAGCGACGCAATCGCCACAACAGAAATCTTCCATTCCTGATAATATGAAGATCACAGATGCCTGTCTACTAATTAAATTAAAGCGATTTTGCTGCGATTTTGCTGCGATTTTCTCAGTACAAACATATCATTTTCTTACTTCAAGAGAGATACAAATAAAAAAACATGATTTTTGAGTTAGCGTGAATAAATTAGTTAAAGATTGTTGTTTCAATCATAAAAAGTAAACTAACTTCAAATTTTTCAGTCCATTCGTCCTTGTGCGGTATTTAAAATTTTCAAAGAGATCATAATATCTTTTACAAAAGTAACACATATTGAATTATGTTGATTTTGTAAATAAAAAGGAGAATCTTTTACAAAAAATATTTAGAGTTAAAATAATTTTGGTTTAGTTCGTCGAAACGAGATAAAAATAATCTACTGTCGCGAGGAGTCGATTTATGCTTTCACATCGAGAACACTTTTATATATGGCATTTCCCGTTGCGACGAATTACTGAATATTACAGGGTACGAGTATTGTCTTCTCAGCCAACGTAAACGTCGCCCAAAGAGCGAAAGCGTCTCCATCGAGAGATGAATTTATTTTCTCATGGAACATAATTCGCTCTTGCATGAAAAGAACAAAGGATGGTTTTCCTGCTAAGAGATTGCAGCTTAAAAATCAGTTTGTGCGTATTTCGTGAACTCATATATCAGCAGATAATTTCCCGTCGTAATATGATTTACAATATTTTCTCATTCTGGAACATAGTTTTCTCTTGCATGAAAAACGGCAAGAAGTGGTTTTCCTGCTAAGGGGTTGCAGCTCAAAAATCGGTTTGTGCGTATTTCGCGAGCTCCTAAATCAGCAGATAATTTCCCGTCATAATATTTAAAGGTAACAATATTGGAATTCCCGTAATAAACTATAAAATAACTAAGAACAAATGGGCAACTGGAAATTGACATAGTGATCGATGCGATAAATTTGAAAAAGTTTTATCTTATCATTATGATAAAAAGAAACTTGTACATGTTTTGGCTAGTCTTCTAGCCTTCTTCAGCAATACGATAATAGAGGGAGTAAGAGTTACTATACAATAATCACCGAATTAATTGTCAATATTTGTAACATCATTTCTACCAATATACGGATCACCATCTATTATCGTATTATAGCATGATTATAGTAACATCCTATGGATATCTCTACATGTGATGTGCCCATTATGACGTGATACATCGTCCGTCACAAGGTTGTTTGATCTGACCGAAAATAACGCGGCATTTTCGTTCTGTGTCCTTCCGTCATGGAGGGCGGGCATGTCTTATCACGGTTTTTAGGCAATTTTTGTTATTGCGTTTTGCGTTTATTATTTTCTCTTGAACATTTCTTTAGAATTTTATAGTCAACGATTGCGAAAAACAGTGTTACGATAAAGTTGCGTCTACCACCCCCCAACAAACATTGAAGAAGAGCGGAAACGCACTTACGAAGGCACGAAGTCATTACCGAAAGAGAGAACGTGCAGGTAACATCATCTTTACTCTTTATCATAAAATTCTGTTACGAGCATGTGATCTTCTTGCCGAATTCTTTTTAGGAAATTATCCAAAAAGGGAAACAAGACATGCGGTTGAAGGGATGGTACCACTTCTTGCCATCAACCGAGCATGGGGACCCCACTGCCGGTGCTGCGAGGAGAGCTTGTCTGCAGGACAAAGACTCCCCGCTGCGGAAGAGAAAACCGTACGGCGGAGAATTATTATCATTACATCCGAGAGGTCCTTGAGCTCGAATGACGCAGAGGTTCTACGAGCAGCCGCAAAAGATGTCCACCATCAATCATATCCCGCGCGCCGAATCCAGGGCGCGTAACGCGACGGCAACTCGCGAGAGCGTACGGAATTCGCAAGAAAGCTCGCAATCAATCAGCAGCGATAAAACTTATCACGTGGGCCTGCGATCTGCGCGATGCCCGGGTCATGTGCTGTGGCGAGCGAGGGAGAAAGAGCGTGCATGCGAGGACACAGGACAATTCTGAATTCCGTAACGACGTCGAATGTGAAAGTAGAGCTGCCAATGGAGGATTCTGCGGTAAGATGAGCGCAGCGTATGATATTGTAAAGTCGCTGACTTCCCGATCGCATGAATCGCACAAATTCGCGAATAGATTAGTTTTGTTGAAGCGAATAATTTAGTTTCGTTGAAGATGAGATCGTTGCGAAGAACTGTGCTGCCATAGCAGATACACAACGCGTGATCATGCTATCCCACCTGATACCGTTCAGATTTCGTTAATGTCGAATCAATTTTCTACATGCCCGCCGCGGCCACAGCCAAGTCATTTCGTTTGTATTATTGCATCATATTTTGTATCGCGGTTGAGTGCCGGAATTCGAATTGTGTTAGATTTCGAATCGTAATTCTCGCATCCTTGTGTTGCATCGTACATCGTAATTTGGTCGCGCTTTATTGTTCCGAGAGTTAGATTTCAGATAATATTCGAGCACGCTCTATAATCCCGTCGTAATAGTCATTCTCGCGATCGAGTTCGAAGTCAGAATTGTGCACGCAATAGGCATGATGAACAATTCCAAACTTTTTAAAATGAGCAACATTTTTTTATTACCCTTTAATGAATCTATAAAAAAGTAAGCAAAATTTTTCAAATTCCATACAATAGTAAAAACCAAAATCTGTTTAGCTATTTTCTTAGAATTATCTATATAGCAATATATTTTCTCATATCACTAAAATCTACCATACTCTTTTGAATTCACTGGTTGAATATTATTCTGTATATCCATTTCATCAAATATCACAACCTCAAATAAAGGATAATTAATAACTTTACAATGTTCTTTAATTGACTTTAAAGCTTCCGAATTAAAACCTGGATTTCTGTAGAAGCGTACCATTTAAATAAGGTTTTGGATGAGGTAAAGCAAATTTTGCTCTTACATAATTATAAATTTTCGAGCTGTAGTAATTCAATGTTAATACAAATGACCTTAATTCGAGGCTGTACTGCCTACTAACAATTTTAGTCTCAGATTTTAAAATCATTCTTTTCAAAAGATCTTTATTAATCCGGATCTATAATAGATTTTTAATTAAGAACCTTAAGCCATAAGAAATGGACGAATCACAATCAATTATTCTTCTCATATTCGGCTGTAATTGATCAGTTTCTTACTTAAGACTTAAAACATCTATTGTAGATCCAGACTTAGACTTACCTATTTGTTCTAAAACATTCAAATTATTTTTATTCAATTTTGATTTTAAAGATGCAATAACAGTATCTCAATCTGCTACAGACTTTTTTTCTGTCATTTTAAACATCTTATTGTTCGTTAAGATTTTTATTTATGTTCTTCCAAAGATAATTTTAAGTTATTATTTGATAGTGTTATCTTTGTCATTTTCAAAATATTGAGGACTAAGATATTGATCAATGAATATTATTTAAATTTGACTTTTCAGACAAATTTATTGGAGAAATACACCTATCAATAAAAATTTTCATCGAGCTGTGCTACAATCTTCTTGAAGTTTAATTAAAAACAATATTGTTAATGTTAAAACAATTTCTAAATGTATATAATAAATATTTTATAAACAAAATTAAATAATTGTATAAAAATTCGAACTTAGTAGTAACGATTTTTCTGACAAGAAAGTCTCCAGTCAATTCATCGAGAATTATTTTCAATATTACAATATTTTTTTGATAATTATTGTTGTTCTGTCTATATTTAATCTTTTTGTATAATGTATCAATTGATGAAAATAATATTTCTGAATACAAATCTTGATCTGAATTATAATCAATAGAAGAACATGATAAGTTTAAATAATTCTGTTGATTTTCAATATTATCTTGTTTATTGTCTGTATCATCAACAAAAGGATCTGTTTAAAAAATACAAAAAATATTAATAGAAAAATATTAGCATAGTTAATATCAACTGAATATTGTAAAATTTCATACTTAAGAAACTGTGTTTTCACGTAATGTCCTATTTATATCTTCTTCTTTAAAATATAAAGAGCAAACTGATGCATATTTGTTTAAGTTAATATTTTCATTTAATCCAATATTTTGAAGCCATAATTTCTTTCTGTTTACATTTTCTGGTATCTGGTATTGATAAGAAATAGACATTCATATCATAATTTTAATTCTTCTTTATATTTTTGAATCGATAATGTTAACAGAAACTAATATCAATAGTATCAACAAAAAAGATTACTTTTTCATATTAATAAGAAAAAGATATTATATATTAATAATATTAATATAATTTGTTACCTGTGTAAACTAATTTTTATATTTTGTTTCAATACTTTCTGAAATTTATTTTTATATTTTTCCGAATAATTCGACATTGAACATCCTGATACTATACACATTACCATTTTTATTAATTTTTAATAAGAGAACTTATATATAACAGAGAGAGAGAGAGAGAGAGAGGGGGGAGGGGGGGCAGAGCGTCTAACCTTTCTCAACACCAAACACAAGCATAATGTCACAAATATGTATCTATGTGTAAGTTTATTCGAAATTAAGATGGCAGAAAACGATTCTCCCTCTCCCTCCCGCATGCTTAAGTTATCACCCTCTCTCGCCTAGTAAGACTTTGTGCTTCGTTCCTCTTCTTCTTATGCATCTGTTTTCTGATCCAAGAAAAGGGACACAGTCATGCATTTTTTTGGGAATATAATCCACGTGATAACCACGGAGAATCGGAAATCTCACCTCTCCATCCCTTTATTCCTAAGTCCGTGATCCTGCGCCGTGCACACTGTCGCGAGTCTGTCACGACTCGAGCGGCATTTGTCAGGCTATTCTCGTTCTCCGAGGAAAATTTTCTCTCGTTCAGCAGAGAAACAGCTTTGCAATTAATGTAAAATTGTTTAATATAATTGGCTGCGTTCAGCAGAACAACAATTTTGCAACTGTTTTATGATTGTCTGCTGAGATAGGATCATTCTTTCAGATCTGAAAATATAATCTAATCAGCACGAAGAAAACTTCCAACAGTTGCAAAATAAATATTCTGCTGAATGCAACCATTGGTTTATATGTATGTTTTGAATTATAAAGAGCCGAAAGCAAGAACCAATTGTATTGAAAAATTTTACAACAGTTATAAAACAGCTTTTTCTGCTGAACGTAGCCAATGAGCTTTAACACTCTTGGTAGTAGTAGGGCGACGCGCATATTCGGCTATCTTTAAAAATAAATATATCGTCCATTGCGAAAATTGCAAAATGATAGAGAATTTTTCGACTCAGTTT
>Ga0157364_1008417_pt1 | contig 10680 bp, 4 predicted proteins | sample AttsexASBM2_FD_111476 | JGI IMG/M metagenome (GOLD analysis project Ga0157364, IMG submission 111476) | Fungus gardens microbial communities from leaf cutter ant in Ribeirão Preto, State of São Paulo, Brazil - Atta sexdens ASBM2 | ecosystem: Host-associated > Fungi > Mycelium > Unclassified ... | reverse complement strand
AAGAAATATAAACAGGAAAGAATATATCATATGTTATAGACAATATATTGTGTACTTCATTGGAATTCATTAAAAGCTTACAATTTCGCAATGAAAAGCGATCATGTTATAGAGCAATTTTATACGTGACAAGCTTTATATAGTGCGACCTACAAATTGCGATAGGCGTGCGAGACTATCTGTTCAAAATAGCCAATTTGACCATTATCATCGCTGTTTACATCAACGAATCGCAGTGATGAGCATTTTTTCACATTATTATATCAATAATACGATAAGCACGTTTTAATTAATTATATTTTATCGAAAATTACTGATTGTATCAAATTAAGATTTATATTGGGTACAAAAAAACAAAATATTTTCGTTGCTTTATTAAATCAATTATTATTAATTGTTTTCTTATCATGTCTACATGTAAAAAACAATTTTGCTGAAGTATTTAGAAATTTAAATAAATCTGAAAATAATTGTGTTGTATTATCAAAATAATCATGTAAAAAATTTGAGCATGACGCGCAATGTTGCAAAAACTTTTAACATTCTAGCAAATAGAGCATTCTGCTTAATTATTTTGATAGTCTAACAAAATTATTTTTAAATCTGTATCTAACTAAATTTTTAATTACATCCAATTTAATTATAGCAAAATTATTTCTGTTTCTGTATAGACAGACTTTTAAGAATAAAATAAAACAAACACATGAAATTTCTACTTCTTTCTCTTAAATCATGCTACTGCTAAGAAAATAAAATCACTTTATTTTGATCTTGTATGTGATACGATAATAGTAATTATGTTATTAAAATGTGATTAAGAACATTTTATTAGACTTATTTGAGAATTCAGGATACGCGATAGTATTGTTAAACCTGTTGCAATTTTACGTTTTCGGAGCACCCGCCTTTAGAAGCTGATAAGAGTGGCTTTCGTAAAAGCTTTTGCGCATGTGTTATCCATCGCAACGTGTAATATCAGCTTTATCACTCCCACTGCTCCGGAATAGCTCTGTAGGATAGCTCATGAGTCGCGATGACTACTACGTGCAAGTCTATCCACATGGTTGGGGGGATACACGGATAGTGTTTATATATATCGGAGTCGTCCTTCAACTCCGTTTCAGTCATACCACGACGTTCGCGTTTATCAGTACTTAACTGGTTTATAATATACTTGGAACCGGTGTTTGTAACTAATGCGCGATTGACCGGTGGCTGCTGGCGCCATTTCTAGATTGCACGTCCGATTAATTTCCCCAAGTTCTAGGACGAGTAAACATACGGAAAATGATTACGACAGATTTTCACCTGATTATTATCATCGTGAGCCTGCTGCTTGGCGGCTTTCTCCTTACCGGAAGTCGCCGGCACTTCATTTACGTGCTCTACAAAACGTTACCTAGAGATATTTTGTGAGTATAAATAAATGTGAGAAAATATGGGCGGAAAAAGTTTAAATATTCTATTCAGTAGATAACGTAGGTGCGAATGTTTGTGTTTAAATTTTCGCTAGTATTTTTTTAATGCTGCTCAAGAAGAATAGATTAGAAAAAAACAGAGGAAATGGAAGAGTTACTATTCCGTTACTTCTTATAATAACAATTTGACGATGCAATTTTTTATGACTATATATAATGATAACTATATAATTAAACGCTAAGATTATGTTAAGGTTGGGAAAATTATTTTGAAAAGTAACTTGCTTTATTACGCGTTTACTTACTGAAAAAAGTAATTTGTAACAAATACAAGTTACAAATAATGATTAAAATAACGAATTACAAATTCCAAGTTAATTTTTTCAATAACAAATGTCTTTTCTAACTCGTTACAAATAACGATTGAGACTTCCTAACACTGACCGTTACAGTCATAAAAAAATTCATCATCGCTAAATCATTATTATAACAGAATAATGATAAGATAACGGTATTACAAGTAATTAGTTACTTTCATTTCCTGGATAAAAAGATATATTAGATGTATTTTATATTTGCATAATTTCATAATTCTTATATTTTATTTTATACTTTATAGGAACTGTTTCTATTAAATTTACTTTATAATATAATGATGATTATATATTGGGTCGTCCGGAAAGTTCGTATCGCAAAAGATTTAAATATAATAAATGAAATTAAAAATTTAAATCTTCTGCATTTTTATTTTCCTTCAAAATCGGCACGAATTTTCCGGACAACCCGATACATTGTTGTCAAGTTTTTTACTGCTCCAAGATGTTCGTTTACAGTTAATTAATTGAATAAAATTGAAAAAATTGAAAATATACTATTATACTATTATAATACTAATATTATAAATAACTATTATACGTAAATTAATATAATATTTTATGTAAATAAAATAATATAGTTTATATATTGAAAATATATAATATATATTATTTTATTTATTATTTTATTATTTTATTTATTAACATATATGATTTTAATTTTTTAATGCAGCAATTATTGCAAGTTATTTAAGTAAGATAATAGATAAAATATTATAGAGAAGGCTGAAAATATTTTGTCGCGATATATTATTGTGATATATTTAAAGCTCGTAATAATAGTCTTTCATGCTTCATGTTATGTTATGGATTAATAATTTGCGTTCAATGCCCGAGTTGCATGATTGCCCGTCGCATTCGCTTCAATGCTTCTTTTGCCGTTGGAATGCACGCGAGAAAGATGGGGGAGTTTATAAGAGTCCCCTCGATGCATCTCTCTTTTTATTACATTATGACTTCCTATTAAAATAATTCTTTTTGCATCATAAATTAATTTATTAGTAATTACGTCTATTAAATGAAATATTTTATATATGTATACTGATGAAGAAAGATAAGAATCTTAAATTACTTAAAATATTTATAATTATTTTTGTTAATTTATAAATATTTATATTTATTTTCATATATACTATTGTTAAGTTTTTTTTATACTAATGGATCACAAATCAATGACTCTATAACGGCTCGAAAATGTTTTGTGTATTATTATGAATTTTAAACATTAAATTGAATTGTTAAGTAATGAAAATCCAGCTAAGCTTGTAGTTCCTTTTATTATTTGTTTTAAATTTTTTATGCTGTTCAGTTTATGCTGTTCAGTTTTATGCTGTGCAGTTTTGTTTTAATATTTTATATTTATTTGTTTAAAATATTATACATTTTTAATTATGTATCATAAGAATAAAAGGGACTTCTAATTTTAGGAGAAACCATAATAATATAAAAATATAATATTCAAATATAACATACAAAAACATAATAATAAGAAAATAATATAACAATATCATAATATTTCTTATTTTTATATAGCATTTAAATTGAATCGAATATTCCTAAAAGAGCAAGATTATAGTTTTGAATTAATGTTATCGATATTAGAAAAAAATAGATCTTTTATTTTTTGATATAGATGAGATAATGATATAGCGAAAGCATTTGCGCAGCATACATTAATAAATTCGAAAATCATTGATTTTTTTGAATATCATTGTTATTACAGATCCGAGATAAGAAAAACTTCATTTGGTCCAAATATTAATTGCAAACGTGATTTGAAAGAGATTTAGGTTTTTTTTAATTTTTTGATATTTTTTAATAGATAAAATGAATATTTTAACATAATTTTAATTTTATGATTTAAGTGAGGATGATTTAATCTAAAATCGAAACGATTATGTATTTATATGAATTGATTTATAGTTATTATCATTACTCAGCACTTAAATTTTGTTTCATGTTCCTTCATTTATCACATCAGCTTTTTATTTTTTATTCTTTAATATTTCATTAAATAGCAAAGATAATCGAATATGTATGTTATACAGGATGTTACAGCGTTAAAATTAAATTATGAATTTAGAATCTCAAAAGATACAGCTTTTTTCGGAAATTTATTAGCAAATGCTTTGTTTAAGAGATATGGACTTCTTAAATTACTGAACTATAGAAATGAATAATATCGTAGAGTTGTGTAGTATTGTAATTAATTAAAAAATTAAAATTAGAAGTTAAATAATAAATACGAGAGAAGTGCCATTTTCGTTAAAGTTAGATGTCAAACTAATATATATATATTATTCTTTAAATATGAAATTATCTTAGAAATATGATTATGCGCTTATTTATCATTAATTATTACTTATTTTACTTTAATTTTATTATTTAATCTTATTATTGTTAAATAATAAAGTTAATTATTGGAACATATGGAGAAATGAAAGCTATATAGTGTAAATTACTTCTATGATTTCGAAAAATTCATTTGTGTACGATAATTAACAGGAGACATGTATAAGACTTGAATAATTGCAATATGATATATATATATATATATATATATATATATATATATGTATATGTATATAAATCATTTTATTTTATTATAATAATTCTAGTCCTTTTAAATATATCTATTTTTTAATTCTTTTCAATATTTAATTAAATCAATATATAATAAAAATTTATAAAATGTTTTAAAAAGTTATTTTATTTACAACATTCCATATTATTGCGTAAACAATTTTTTTATTTAAACAATTAATAAATTAAATCGTTTGGATGTTTATACGATTTTGAATAGACACTTCGGGATATATGATCTGATTTATATCTTAATTTTTTGCTAGCTTTAACTCTAGTGATTTAATGTGTGATTTAATTTTTTCTATGTTGAATAGCAAAATTCAAAATATATTTCTATTAAGAGAGAAATGGTCTGTTTTCTGTGGTTAAACTAGTGTACACTTTTAGAATTTAAAATGAGATAGATATATGTATGATATTTGGCGAAAGCGAGAAAAAGAGTTTAGTATAGTTTTAGTACAGAAATAAAACAGACCTAAAATATTTTTCAAGTTTGACTACATTAAATTTTGACACATTTATAAAAAGGTAATTTTATACTTGCGCATTATAAAAAGGAGTCATTAGATCTGTTAAATAAAATTTAAACTTGTGAGTCTTATATGAAAGAGATATATAAATAAGAAAGAGACATGAAAGAGACTTATATGAAAGAGACTTATAAATAAATTCTATTTATAAGTCAAAACTAATTTGATTCATTAGAATTTTTCTATGTATCTCTTATAATAAATCATTAGTTATAAATCAGAAGTCAGAAGCTAAAAATTGACGACTGTGATTGGTCAATTTTTAGTTTCTGACTTCTGTTTTGACTTATATTAGAATTTATCTATATATCTTTTTCATATAAGACTCACAAGTTTATTGTAGAAGGCCCATTAGAGATACACGAGATTTACTCGTTAAAAATTTTATTTGATAGACGTGATGACTGCTTTTTGTGTTCAATTATATAACACGTAAGTATGTAACGTTGCTTTGTATGTTTGTATACAAAATATAATATATAAATAGATCACAATAAAATAAGATGTCATATTAATCATATTATTTTCTATTTTTCTTATCCTTTTTACTTTTTGTCAGAATAAATTGAAAATATGTGATATACGGATATGCCAGTCTCGAATTACTTTAGTTGTGATATATATAATGTTTATTACATCTATCACATGGAATATTACGTGTCACTAATGCAAAGATCGCATTACAAAAGTCAAATATACATTTATACGCATTTTATATATAATGATTTGAACAATTAAATATCATGATCAATAACAAAGCAATTAATTTTTCTTATTTATTCAATAAAAATTATTTTAATTTTCTTAATTTTTGTTCTGTTCAATTTGTAAATATGCCAAGTATGGAGCTAATTCAGATTTTACTTGAAAATGGGTATTCTCTTTTATTTTTTCATCAATATAGATAAGAATTAAATATTACTGCAATAAAACTACCAATCATATTAAACAAACTAATCAATTCAAATTATAGAAACTGAATCGCCAGTAATTTGAGTAATTTCTACCACATTATGTATGATGATAATTTTAAATGGGATGAAGTTAAGATTTTGGACAATGAATCATTTTATAATAAAAGACTGATTTTGGAAATATAATACCTACCTACATAAAAAAACAACAGCATCGATTGAATAAACAAAATGACATAAATCTCTTTCTGACGTTTATCTCCCTATTTTGCAATTATAATTACTCTCTTGATTTGATTTTTCTTTTTTTTTTCTGTTTACTTACGTTTTTTCCTCTTACTTTTTTCTCTTTTTATGATTATACTCTTTTTTTTGTAGTATTATTTGTTATTTTGTCTTTTATGTTTGATGAACTTTATCGGTTAGTTGAATAAATCAAGTTGATTGAGTAATTTTCAATCATTATTATTTAAAAAAAATGACTCCATTTACATTACTACTGTTCATTATTATAGAAAAAATTATGGAGGATTTGCAGTTTTTTAGAATGTCAGAAGAGAGAAGTAGTGTTTTATCTCTATAGATTGTTATTTTAAATTTGACGAACATGAGTGATGTTACGTTTTATTATTTCTTATTACGGTTTAATTGTAAGTTTATCTGTATTGAAGATCTAGTAGTTTGAAACATTTCGAATCGTATTTTAATTAGATTTATTTTAATTAGATGTATTTATTAGATTTTATTAATTAGTATTAATTAGATGTATTTATTAGATTTATTTTAATTAGAATTAATTATTTTAACTAGAATTATTAAAAACTAGAATTATTAAATATATAAAAACTTTTAATTATTAACAATTAACAACCAACTTTGATTCAGCTTTTTACTTTTTTTTATTATTTTTATGTTAATAAATTTTTTCTTTTATGTTAATAAATTTTTTCTTACACGTCACTGCATAAATGTAAAATAAATAGAGGAAAAAACTAAGAACAATAAAGTTCAGAACGCAATGACTCATATCGATATACATATTGCATATATTACTTTGTTTATCTTTTTATCAGTTTTTAATTAGATTCATATGAATCTACTTCATATGAATCTTAAAAATGAATGCTTGATTTTATTCGTTCTTTTCTCTACATAAATAAAGTAATTTATTATTATATTAATTATTATATTATTTATTATTATATTATTATATAATTATTGTTCTATTTGACGTATGAGTATATCGATCATATGAGTTGCGCATTCATAAAACTTTCAAGATAGAAGTAATTCGATAAGAATAATTGTCATATGATTACGATATATAATTATAATCAAACCTAACTGATATTTCTTTTAGTCTTTTATCATTTCTGACACTCGTAATGTGAGCAGTGAGTTATTATTTTCCGCTTCCTAGTTCGAAGAAAGAATTATATTTTCATACAGTATATCAATTTCAGTCTCTGATAAATCTCTATTTCTTTTCCTTTTTATATTTTACAATTAGAATTCTTACAATTAGAAAAAAACAAATATGTACATTATCTAAAGTCAAAGAATTACAATTAATCGTGTAGCATGCAATTTATATTCTTAATATTAATTTAAATTAATGTTGTAGTTGTAAAAAATTTACTATTTTAGCTAGAAATATTTGTTATCATTGCTTAAAATTTTTAAAAATAAATTTGATTGAATTATATATTATGTGTGTGTGATTAATGTTTGAAGATAACATTTAATAAACTATAGGATTAATTATATGTATTAATTATATGTATTAATATATTACTATAATTACATTAAATTATTTTATATATATATATATATATATATATATATATATACAATTCTATAAAGATGTTTTTCACAAAAATCAGAGGACGATAAAATTATATTTTTGACATTTTGCCAGGTGTTACATGAGTGACAATAGAGCAGTTACGTTTACATTATGTACATTATACGTGTCATTAATCAATTGTGAGAGAAAAAGGCATTACGTGAGGGGACCATGAATGAAGAATGTATTATCAATTTTAAAAACATGTGACATTAGTTTGTAAAACTAGAAATCTGTTTTTCTATTATGATTTTGTGGCATCAAAATATATAAAGAAATCGATATAATTTATTTATTTTTATATAAAGTTCCTTTAACTTTTATTTTTTAAAGATATATCATAAATATATAAAGATATATCATAAATCTTGTTTGTGATTATTTTAATTATTTATTTGATCATTCAATTATTTAATTTTAATTGTGTATTTTAAATTAGTTAATTTTGAATGAGAATTAGGAAAAGAAGAAAAAAAGGAAATTCATATTATGAAAATAATGTTAAAGTCTACATAATAATAATAAATAACGTGTTGTCTTTGTATACTAATTTCATGTTTTTAGTTTTTATTTATTATTGATATTATTTTGGATAATATTTTGATATTGTTTATCAATAAAATTTGACTAATATATCTGCCTTGATTAAAAAATATGAAGTTATTGATAATATATAAAATAATAAATTAGTTAATTAAACCTAAATTATTAATCAGTTGAATTAAATATTTTTGACAAATTATATTAATGATTTAGATTTAATTCTAAAATTTCTGTTTTGTGCAGGGGTGCTTATCGATTTTTTCAATTTAACTTACGTCTTTGGTGGTGGGAAAAACGCGAATATACCGTTGCAAAGATTTTCTCAAAGTATGCAGTAGCTCATCCGAATAAAGTGGCTTATATCTTCGAGGACAAAGAATGGACGTATGAACAGGTAATATCTGACGCATACATCATTTATAGATTTATTTGAACTGTGCTGCACTGCGCACTTAGTACTGATAATTGTCAAGGCGAGTTTATTAGATTTAATTAATTAGTGTTTGTTATATAACTATTGTATACGAACTGTTGTATTAAATGCATGTTTTTGCTATAAATGAATATAAGCATTTTTTCTGGAAAAGGAAACAATATTTGTAGAATTATTACATTTATTAAATTTTAAATATGAAGATATTAGTTTATTTAAAAAAGTATTTTAATATATCTCTTGAATTAATAATGTATTATATAGGAAATCAGAAAGCAACTTGAATATTAAACTTGAATATAAAAGAAAATTGAATATTATAAATATCATAATTTACTAATAAATAAAAATAAAACTAATCAAACTTTTGCTCATATAATTTTGAGGTATATGTGCACATAATAATCTTCTATGTATAAATGAATAGTTGGAACACTTCAGCAATCGCATAGGACGTTACTTCCGCACCAGATCATTTTCTCATTCTGATAGTATAGCACTATTTATGGAAAATCGTCCTGAATACATTGCTATCTGGTTAGGTCTTGGTAAAGCCAATTTAGTAGCGGGTCTAATTAATACGAATTTACGTCGTGATGTACTTCTGCACAGCATTAACGCTGCCGAATGCAAAGCTGTTATTTTCGGATCAGAATTTAAGGATGGTAAGTTCTCTAATTTGAATTGTCAATAATTGTTTGTGATTTAAAGAATTAATAGAAAATTAGAAACTAATTAATAGAAAAAAGTAGTTATAATTACACATATAAACGTATCATTATTAATAAGTTTTATAATTTATAAACTTATCATTAAATTTTTATTTTTCACAATTAATTTATAAATCAGAACAATATTGTCCAACACCATTTTTCAACACGAGTATGAATAATCATTTCTGATATATTATTGTTTGCTAAACGAATTAATTTGTCAAATTTGGCTATCTTGTTATAATTTTGAGAAAATAAATGACACAGAGATAAAAAAATGACAGTTTTTAAGACTTTTATGATATTGTAGCACGGGCAGCAATTTTGTTTTAAATTTTATTAATGCTACGCAAAAGAATCTTTTAGATTTTAAAATGTATTTTATTTCGTTTTAGTATGTTTTATTTTCAAGATATAGCATTTTAATTTTGCATTATGTGAAAAGTAAATGTTTTAATTGTATTTACATAATATAATCGAATACTTAAAATAAAAAATCCATATATTGACAAAAATACAATATAACAGGAATTTGATGAGTGAATTCGTGTGCAAATAAGAATATATCGCAAATGGCTAATCATATTCGTGTTACAAAACAAGGTTTAACAGACGGTATATAAGAATATAAGAATAATTATACTATATTATAAAATTATTTCACATAGGTATTTAAAATAATTTTCGCATATTTAATGATCATTTCTTTTAAAAATGTGTATGTAATAAAATACACATATACATATATACTAACATCTACACTTTTAGTCACAAAACTATATCGATTACTCTGCAAATTCTTACAAGAAAAATTTTTGTGAGATCTTTCAAGAAAATTTTTACATATGAATTTTATACAGGAATATACAAGATCGTATAAGAATATATCGAATCCCATATAGCACCGATTATTGCGGAAAAGTTTCAGAAATGTTTCAACTTTTCACATATCATGTGTAATAATTCTGAAAAGATTCTGCAATATGTTATATGAAATGTCTTAACAGAAACGTTTTTAAACGTTTTAAAATCTATCATAAACAATAAATTGAAAAACATATTTAAACAGAATAAAAAAATCATGATAGCTCCAAAATTACTAAATTTTACTAAGTCATTTACTAAGTCATTTACTAAGTCATTTTTTTGATCAATCACGATTCAATTTGATATTATTTTAATGTTATTGTGATTTCTACTTTAATTGCAAAAAAACTTTTGTATATGAATAATGATATTGTGTGAAAACTGTAAATGTGATTTTTTTTAAATATATATATATATATATATATATATATATATATATATATATATATATATTTT
>Ga0157364_1008416_pt1 | contig 10680 bp, 9 predicted proteins | sample AttsexASBM2_FD_111476 | JGI IMG/M metagenome (GOLD analysis project Ga0157364, IMG submission 111476) | Fungus gardens microbial communities from leaf cutter ant in Ribeirão Preto, State of São Paulo, Brazil - Atta sexdens ASBM2 | ecosystem: Host-associated > Fungi > Mycelium > Unclassified ... | reverse complement strand
CACACACATAATCATAATACAACCTATATATATATATATAATTACATATATAAACGCGAATTGCCACAAAGTATAAAAGCTTGCACTTATGTAGACTATGCTATAATCATTGTGATGTTTGAAGTATAGAAATATTACAATTATGACTAATTATAAATTTCTTTGGGCTGCTCAAAGCCAATATAACTTACATTCACGCACGTTTCATGCGCATACAATAGCTCGTAATGGAAATCCTATTTAATTATTTTTTTAAAAAGCGTACGTTTCAACGAAGCATTTTGCTTCACGTACAAAATGGTCATATTGCGACAATACTGGCAGCGCAGCAAAGAAGGCAGTTAGTGTGCTGCTAATCGATCTGAACCACATACAATATATGCATTTTATCTATGTTAAACGTTATTTCATGGTGACTGTCGAAACCATTGCCAAATGTGTAATTAAACAAAACATATTTTTAACAGATGGATTTCAAATTCGAATAAGTTCTTCGAAAATATCTAAATTACTAGATAAGGCAAGGAACTATGGCCCTTTTCCACTTCATTTTAATATACAAAACAAAAATAATAATTCGACTACAATCATATAACGATATAAGGCATCATTGCCAAATAAACGTTATCTGATTAATGTATCTATGTCAATATAATTATATGAAGCTATACACATATTAAAATATTCTCGAGCACAACTATATTTTGCTTTATGTCTAAAGCAATACACTACAGAAATACAGAAAAATCATCGTACGTATTTACATATTCTTAACGAATGCCAGCACCAATAAAGCTTTCAATATCGTCATAACTCCTATACGCTTTTTTTTAATCGCGCATAGAAGATTTATCATACAAAATATAATGATTTAATATCTACAAAGCATTGAAAATCATATTCCTGTATGTACTTCTTCTCTTAAATAATATCACACTGAAGACTGTCATAACTGGATCTTGATTACATCCGTGGCCGCGTCTTCATACTACATGATCGTGTTTGGAAATGATGTATAAAACAATAAATAGGCACTCGTGTTTTGAGACTTCACTTGGTTCGGTGATACTTCCGTGACAGTTTGATCATCGTACTTGTACCATCTGCAGATACACATATCATTATAATAATGACATAAAAAATTACATCTAAAATATTTCTGCTACAGAAGATTCTTATTGAAAAATATTATACGTACTTATTTTGAGTAGAGTTTTTGCAAAATGCTGTGTAGTGACCACCGTCCATTGTTCCATAATGATTTGATATCGCATAGAGAGTGTAATTGTAATTACGGATATTATTCGACATAATCGCTTTCGTGTTCTCCAAGACAAGGTATGGCTTCAAGTTAAATCCCGTGAGGGGAAAATCGACAGCGGTGTTGCGCTTTTCTAACCATCCGCCACTCTCAGCGAAACGGTTCAAGTGAATCACGACAATGGGTGCAAGTTTGACGAAATCGAATTTTTTCGTCGCGTCGCGAGGTGTCTGACACTTAGGACATTTCCATCCGCTCACTTTCTGTCCTGTCACAAACTTCTCCATACAATCCTGAAATAATAAAACAAAACAATTTCATGAAACATATAATTGTCATAAAATGCTATATGTATGTATCTTTTCATTTAAATTTAATTGATTTAAATTATATTAAGATAATAGGCTACTCGAGTCAGCACTAAAAGTCACACAATCGTCGATAACAAAAGAAGTCAAATATATACTTCAAAACTTTGATCTTTAATATGATTCTCTTCAGTGAGTACAAAAATAGTTAATGTTGTTATTTATGTTGTTGTTTTGTATTAGTGTTATGTATCATTGTTTTAATTTTTTAATTAATTTAATTAATTTAATGATTTATTAATCATTTATATTATGTTTATGCATAAAAAAAGGGAAAGAAAAATGAAAAAATCATATTATTCAAGTAATTGTATTATATTGTATAACATATATATGTTATTTATATACATATATATAATTATATATTATATAATACAATTACTTGAATAATATGATTTTTTCATTTCTCATATATATTTAAAATCATATATATTTATATATTTATAAAATGTGGTATTTTCTAAAATACTTACATTTAAAGTGCACCGATTGGATTGAGATAAAGACATTGTTAAACTATTAAATGTTTCGTATGTAGTACTCGCTTGTTTGCAAAATGAACATGTAATGGTGGATCTTAATTGCCCAAAAAATAAGTCCGATATTATAGATCTCTGAGAATTCATTGCTTTGTCCCATTCTTTCTCCGCATTAGTTATTTCAATCGGCATTTTCACGTTCTACGAGGAAAAGATAAATTTTAATATTTTAATATTTATTTTAATATTAATTAATTTTCGTCAAATTATCCATCACAAATTTTTACCTTTTTAAGTTCATTATGCATCCAGTCTAATAAGAATGTGAGGAATTCATGGGAGTCTTGTTGTTCGTAACTTTCAAATTGTAATTTGTATTGTCCAACTGCAACCTGCAATAATTCATACCAATTGAAAAAATTACCTTGATAGTTTAAAAATAAGACTCTACGAGTTAAAGTTACCTTTAGGTCGTAAGGAGATATGCTCTTGTACTGGCCTCTCCATAGCGCTTTAATTACTTGAGCCACTTCTTCCACCACTTGGCCTTGTGTAATATTGTCATTATTCGTATTGAGATCATCAGCATATGAATTATCAGTAAAATATTTCGCTAAGTTCGTAGTATTACTTAGGCACTGAATGATGCTGTTCATATAACAAGAATTGCCCAAGTTCTTCAGACCGGTTATACCTGGATGCTGTAAATACAAGGAGGCTATTTTTACACTAAATAAATCACATTATCAATCATATATAATTGTCATATCTACATATATATATATATATATATATATATATATATATATATGTATATACACAACATACACACGCACACACTTTCCACATGTTATGACAAGAGAAAATATAGATAATCAAAATTTTCCGTTGAAAAATTTAGATTTTATTTAACTCTCTTATATATACAATACTTTATTTTAATTTTGAACATCTATTTACACACCAGACATATTTAAAACTTTTAAACAAACTTTTCATAAGATATGGCAATAATTAAATTTTTTCAGAAATATATTTTTATCAAATTTTTACTACAAAAAAATAACAGCGTGTGAATGATTAATTTTTTCTCAAAGAATGGAACTTACAGTTGCAAGATTGCGCGATTTATTTTCCGCGTAACGTAATTAAGCAAGTGGTTTATCGATCTATTTACATGTGATGGTCAATAAAACCTTATAATGTATTCTCTCTGACGTATTTGTATATCGTACATTGACGTAAAAACTAATTTATCATTCATTATTTCTTAATAGACGACATTTATTAATTATTCTTAATGCATTTAAAACATTCCATTAAGAAATCGTGGAAGAGTTTAGCATTTATTAAATATTCAAATATTTTTCACATTAAAATATTTAGATATTAAAAGAGGATGTTAAGTTAGGACTATTTTTGAGTTAGGATAAAAGAAATTTTGAGATGTAGAAATTATGTATATTAAAGGAATACTTAAATGAAGTCGATATATTACTTAATTTGATGAAACGTTGGGAACATGGGAAAAATCAAATTTAACATTATCACATTTATTGATAAAAAATTATTAAGTAAAATATTAAGGCATCTTTAGAATTAATCAATAAGGACTATTGATTAAACATGTAAAACTTGCAGGCGATTTTCGAGCGATTGATTCGAGCGGGCAACAAAAGTTTAGTATTAACGATATAATTTTTGTTGCTTAATTTTCAAAATATCTTAATATGTTTTTGATAACTGTTTTTGATAACGATTTCTCCAATATTTTCCTAAAATAAGTGATCATTTGATCCGTCCTTCAATATGATATGTAATTTGTACATCTCGAACCTTTTTATTTTAACAAGTAAGAGTTTAATGCCTATTACGATCGAAGCTGGCAATCAGGCTCGGTAATTTAAAGGCTTAGGACGGTAGCTCGTACGGAATATAAGAGATCCGGATTCGACCGGCCGAAGCAATAAATTTATTTACAGTTTTTCAGTACATTAACATCTTTCTAATAAGATGTCAAATTGAGCATCAAATTATTAAATTGCTTAAATTGCTTAATTTAATTTATGATATTATTATAGTAGTTTGATTGCGTTTATAAGTTCGAAAAATCATTTCGGCGCACAGTTTAAATATTGGGTTGTCCGGAAAGTTCGTGCTGATGTTGAAAATTGAAACGCAGAAAATTTTAATTTAATAAATGTATACTAAAATTTAAATTTTAGTCGGCACGAACTTTCTGGACAACCCAATAACTACATATTTAGTATATAAATTCACATAGAAATTATTTAAAAAACATCTAAGATCCTTTGACTGTAATAGGGATTAATAGACTGTAACAGGCTCTTACTTGTTGTATACTCATATATATATACAATCTTAATAAATCGTTTTAATTATTCTTTTTATTTTAACCGAAAAACAGATTTATCATAATATTCTCCTTTCTATAATAAGTCATCTAAGTTATCTAAGCTTAAATCTTAAGCTGTAAAAAATTGACCAATCGCAGTTAAATGTGACAAGAATAATTTACTATGATTGGTCAATTTCTTACTTTAAGACTTATGGGCTATCTATAATAAGTCATTACTTAAGCTTTAGGTCTTAAGCTATAAGAAATTGATCAGTCATAATCGATTATTCTTCTCACATTCGAATGTGATTGATTAATTTCTTACTTTAAGATTTAAAGCTTAGGTAATAATTTATTGTAGAAAGTTTATTAATTTCACGTTCATTAATAAATAATTTATTCATTAATTTCAAATTCATTAATAAATAATTTTATACAAAATTATGTGTTGTATAAAATAAATATTTCTAACTAGATACAATAATTTTTAAAAGAATCAGAGATATATATTACTTACAAGAAAAGAACAATGTTCTTAATTTCTTTATCATGTCTGTTAGAATTATTTAAAAATTAGTATAAAATCGTTTTTTCTCTGTCTATTACCTTTTTAAAATAATTAAGCAATTGTAATGGAATAAATCTTCTTTGAAGATACACCATTATCTCTATCATTCTTCACCACACCAACGAGAAATTATTTTATTACAAGATAGTAAGCATTGTACCCATACGCATGTTTGATTATATTATCGTGCATAAAATTACAATTAAACATTATATCGTTATTGCAAGCTAACGAACAAATGAATCGTAAGCTAGTAGCAGATATATTAATGTTATATAAATATATTAACGAACACACACACGCATACACACACAATATTTTCCTGAATTAATATTGCATTGTAATCAGCTTTTAATTGTAAGAAGTGCCTCTTTATAACGTAATAAAATAAGACATCATGGATACATTCGGGAGGGAAACACCTCTGATAGGTGATCCACGATCTGGCAAATGTTGCTCGGACACTGGCGCGTATTTCATACCACTAATCGGAAGTTTGTTTGTGGATTGGATTGAGAAACCCCATGTGTGTTGAGTTATTTCGCGCGTGTACACGTGCGCATACATTCATTTATGTATGTGATATATTTATGTTGCACGTGACACGTGCTCTAGAATTACTAAATTTCTTCTCGACTAAAATTATAAAATGCGTATTAACTAATCTATGTATTCTCTTAATGACTTTTGTGCTATTCATCTGTTAATTTGCTCACTCTAAAATTAAGATTTTTAATAAAAGGAAACTGAAATTAATTCCTCAGAATTTCAAACAATTCAATGTTGAAATATACAAATAGTAATAGTATAAAGAACTCAAACAAATTAAATACAAAAAAAAATCGAAATAAATACGGACTAATAAGATTGTATCTCAATTACAGGTGCGTACACACAAAACAATATTAAATCAATATTAGATTTATAATTTATTTAACAAATTGTGATGTAACATTGATTTTCGAATGTTTCGACTCTATTTCGAGTCATCTTCAATGATAATTGAATAACAAATAAAATTTCGTCAGTCCATGAAGAATAAGACTCACTCATTAATTTACAGATTGCCAAAACTCAAGTCAAATGTCTTCTTTAGGAACCGATGTAAGCTTTGGGTATTAAATAATGAATTAGTGAATTTTAAATAACCTTGAACTTAACGTTATTTACATCCATGACGTATTTAAGACGCGATGTCCAAATATTTGTCTGAATAGAATCGACCTGTAACCGCACTACATTTTCATTAACCCATATTTGTTCTGTTTTGAATGTTGAAAATATAAAATAGAAAGTATACATATAGAATAATTAATGCCTAAAGTCTTAAACTAATATTGTATTAACAGTAAATATTGTTATATTCCTATTACAGATTACGTTGTTATCACTCACAGCTCAATATCATACATGTGATTTATGCCAAGCATTATATGAAATGGAAGACTGAGAATCCAACACCATACGCATTTTTTATCGATTAAAACTCGAACATTCGTCTTTAATAATTCGCGGAAACGAATGTAATGAAAGCAAAAGCTATGACAATGTTCGTATGTAAGATCGTATTAGCAATTTTGCCGAAAAGTGCCCGTATAATCTTGTCCGAATAAGTACTTACAACAGTGCCGTGAATAGGGGTCATTCGTTCCTCCCGATTCCCCCAACTAAGAGAAGACACTTTGATGTTCTCATTCCCAATTCCATTCTGATTTCGAGGCGAAATATGTGGCTTAGAAGTTCTATCTATCTGAGGTGCTTTACGATCTCCCAACTAATGAAATTATGTAATTATGCGATTGCTATTTTAAATAGTTAAAAAAGAAAAAAGAACGGATTGATTATAAGATTGTAGCGCGGAATTCTTCGTACCTGTAACAGATTTGGACTCGAATAAGAACGCTCCAAGCCGGTGTTAATGGATGGTCCATCCGTCTTCAAGGATTCCTTGTGAATGTCACTGTCGTTTTTCAATATATCCTTGTGCTCTCTTTGCAAGAAATCTCTATAATCACACAATAATATAAATTAAAATAAAAAATACATTATATAATATAATTTCAATACATAATATTTTAATACGAGCTGTTAATAAAAAAAGTATTTTAATAATGAATATAAAACAATGATTGTTGAAGAAAAATCAATAATACTAAGTTAAATTTAATAAAATTCACTTATTTAATAATTTTTTATTTTTTTACAGTTTCTACAAATGGTAAATAGATAATCGATTGCGTGTCTGTCCTTACGCTTAAGATCCATCTGGAAACAATTTGTAATTCGTCACCCATTTTTATCGTCTTCGCTTTCAAAGATTTTTAGTTTAGTATTTTTGAGTAAAAACTTGAATGGCTTTCAGCCAATATTATGGACATAGTACTTTTTAGATTTGAATGAATATTATACTTTCTAAATTATTTTTTATTGCACAGAAGAATTAATTAATTTTATTGCACAGAAAGATTAATTTTTTCGCGAAATTTTTTATTAAATAACAATAAAAAATATAGAAAAATCAAATATTAATAAAAATTTGTTATTTATTAATAAAAGTATTAATAAAAACTTATTATACTCAAAATTTTTGATACATTAAAATATGAAAATGCATTCACACAATATAAGAGTTCGCACAGTATAAGTTGATTAAACTATAATCAACTGCTTGCTAACCTAAAAGTTTCTAATATAATAGATACATTAAAAAAATGTAATCACTTATTGCATTATCATAAATTTTTTTCTATTATTCTTAATACATTAAGTGCCAATTAATTCGTACAGCGATTTACATATAGATGCCAAAGATTAGATCTTTTGAAGAAGAAAATAAAAATTTCATTACAAATCTTCTGACAAAAAAATTAATAATATATAATTAATAATATTAAAATAACAAAAATGGCATTATGTAATGGCAATCGTAATGTATTAAATATATTAGAACTTTTATAATAAAATGTGCTTTCATTACTAAAATATGCATATATATATATATATATATATATATATGATATATTTACTCCTGTAGCTTTTTTCTTTTGGTTTCAATGTCTCTGATTTCCTTCTGTAGCAAAGAAAGATTAAAATCAAGATTCGTCTTCTCACGGTCATCAGTGGGATTAAATTTAATTGTATCCGTTTCCTTTAAATATGTCTTAAACTCATTTTCGATTTTTAGGTACATTTTATGCTGTAACAAATGAAAAACATTTAATATTAAATTTATCGTAATTTACAATTTTTGGGTGTGATCGAGTTGCCATTACGATGCATTTGATTAATCGGAAGAAAGAATTTTACTAATTGACCAATCAAAAAATGTTTCGAAGCATTCATAGCGGCAACTCGACCGCACCCTTTGTTCGCTGTGAAGCAGATAAAAAAGTAAATAAACAAGTACCATATCTTCTAATTTAATTTTTAGAGACTTTATTTCTGTTCGTAGATATTTCTCGTCACTGGGACTGTACTTGTTCTCACGTTGCGAATAAAGTTCATATTCGTGGGTCAACAACTCAGTCGCAAGCTTGGATTTCGATTTTGCAAGTTCATTTAACTCTTTCATAAACCTTAATACTTCTTTACATCGTGGATCGTATGTCTTCAAGGCGGTTGGTTTACTGCTACGATCAATCACCGGTTTCGCGCTCACTTCGTTTTGTGGCACTTTACTTGATAATATCTTAGAATGAGCTAATACTGGGCTTTCTGGACTTTCCAATCGGACTGGACTTTTCCCATTTACACTGTCACTCCGAGACGATCGTTTATTGTTAATTGATATTGTTACATGACTAATGAAATTCTTGGATTTGGTATCATTACTGTTTGACCTGGCATGTCTAGATATCGCTGATTTGTTGTCACCATGATCCATCTCCATGTCGATGCTATTGTTAGAGCCGATCATATTATTCAATTTGTTCTTCGTTTCTTGCTCTTCTTCTTTTTTCAAGACTTCATCTTCCGAGTCAGAACATGCCCAAGAAGGATATTCAAACGTATCGAGAATCTTCTCATCAAGTGTAATGATCTTAAACTCAGGTACTTCGATGCTGGGATTCGTTGTAAATGCTGGATATCGCTCCCACCATTCCTGGTATCCTCCGTTCAGAATCTTAATCTTTTTATGTTTTATACCGGGATCCCATTTCTCGAAAATATCTTTTAATAGATTTATATGAGTACATGGTGTCAAAGTTTCTTGTGTAGTATTCCAATCTAGCAAGACTAGAATATCCGTGTGTTGTGCCGATCGATTAACAAATAAGTCATAAGAATGCTTATCGTTTGCAAAATATTTTTCAAAGTGAGTACCTAACAGCCTGAAAGCAAAAATACATCATAAAAAATTAATATAAATAAAGCTATAATAAAATTGCAAAAAAATATATAATCTCATATATAAGTAACATAAATATATAATAAATATAAATAAATAATAAAAAATATGCAATCTGTATATAAATAATATAGATTGGATGAAAATGCTTCATGTACCCTTTTTTAATTTCAGATTGTGGAATGTTAATACATCTATCGGACAATATCCTGGAATTTTCATAATGACCCTTCTGCCTAGTATCAATGATCAAATATCTGGCACGTATTTTTTGTATTAGATTATATAATTTATCACATGATATAAAATTGTCATTATCACTACTTAGACTTATATCTTCAGCTGGTATTTCTGGTAACTTCAAGCCAATGTCATTATTTGGCACCTTGGATTCATCCATTTCTACCTCCATTAGTTCCAGCTTATCATTGCATTTCTTCAAATTAAGTTCATAACGTACTTCTAACTTTTGCTTCAAGTCTGCAAGTATGTTTTTCACTTCATTTATCTAGAATATAAACATTCATGTATTCCATTGTCTATACAAAAGGAAACTCAAACTGATTATTTTAGAAACGCTACTTCTTACCTGATCAACAGTCATGTTCGTAGCATAGGCCGACTTGCCATCCTTGCTATGAGTTCTTCTCAACCACTCGACTGAATCCAGCCATCTCTTCAAAAAGATATATGCTATCTCATCGTCTCCTTCCTTTTTTGCCAAATCAGAACTTTCTCGCATAGCAGGGAGCCTCTGGTACACGAAGCGTGGCTCCTTACCTGTGTAATTGATCTTAGCCTTTTGCACGAGGTCATTGATGCAGGTATACTTCAAATTTGACATGTTGACAGCCGTCGTGATTCTTCACTTCGATTTTCAACGTAAGATCAGAGGACCATCTGGCATCAGGTGCAACGTACGCAACACACCTCAGTTGTCAGTCAAAGAATAAATGTTAATCGTCTAATTTACTTTGGACCGCGACATAGCAATCTGTAGCGATTCGGATGGAGACAGAATATCGCTCGGCGATGCTCGGCGACGTCGCAGAGTCGCGCGAGATGCTATCGATCACCACTACGTCGTCGTCACGTCATCAGGCGAAACCTTTCGCGATGTCTACCAAACATATAAATTCCAGTCCCATATCCTCCCTGCGCGAATTCGCACTCTGAATTGCTTCAAAAGTACGAACGAAATAAAAAATCTTTCCACGGCGCTACCCTACGATTCGCCTACAATTTATTGCAGTTCAAAATGCGCTTAGAAATTGTAGATGTCAGCCGTGCCAAGGTT
>Ga0157364_1008415_pt1 | contig 10682 bp, 7 predicted proteins | sample AttsexASBM2_FD_111476 | JGI IMG/M metagenome (GOLD analysis project Ga0157364, IMG submission 111476) | Fungus gardens microbial communities from leaf cutter ant in Ribeirão Preto, State of São Paulo, Brazil - Atta sexdens ASBM2 | ecosystem: Host-associated > Fungi > Mycelium > Unclassified ... | reverse complement strand
GGATTAAATAGAGCGGAATATGATGTAAAAATACAGGGAGAAACGTTCCCGCGAATGCGCAATAGGAGTTTGGACTCAAATTTGATTGGCTATTCTAGTATGCTACTGCTATTGGCTGCTTTTCAATTAGAACACAGAACATTAAAATATGTATTCATGGTGTCGCTTGTCGCTCATTCAGCGACACATAAGTCACGTGATTTCATATGCTAACCTTATGGTGTTGCTCATATAAATGACTAGCTCATATAATGGACTAGCAGCGATAAATTTTTGATAATTATATTAATTTTGTTGTGTAAAGTGCCGCAAAGTCCAAAATGTCATATCAAAAATAATATTACGATTGGACCTGTCAAATTGATGCAATTGTACACAACAAAAATAAAATGAAACTACGACAAAATAGACTAATAGTATATATGCATTAATGAATGTACAAATTTAAAAAGAAAATATAAAAAAAAAGATTTTGGATCCTTTATTTGAAAGATGACGTGAACATAGATTGGAAAAAAATTAAATTATCAACAAATCAGTGCATATAACCAATCATGTGCACTGAACTATATATACACTGAAATGGGCGTCGAGGAAAATTTGTGGCCGCAATTGATCAGCCGCCATTTTAATTGGGATGATATTTCAGCGAATTAGAAACGTTTGCTGCTCGCGCACTGCGATCGATATATCGATATACTATCGATGTATAGAAATCTATATGGACATGAATGGTATACAAATAAAAATAATGTTACTTCAGTTTTATTAGTTTCATTCAATAAAAATTTGTTCATTCATAAAAAATTCAAAAAATTGAATTACATTCAATAAAATAACACTAATAATACTTTTCATATCCTATATTGTTAACACATGTGCAGAAATTGATACATTTAATTCACAAAAATTCTTACCCATTGGGAGTATAAATTAGTTCGATCCTTTTCCCTAAAGATGGCTCCAGCTGTTGTGAATAGTTCATAGTGATTTTGGCGGTTTCAGAGAGGAACATCTGCTAATAATATTCAGTTTGCTTTGAGTTTCATACAAAAACCTTGATTTTTACTGTGTTTGAAATATCGAATTTTGTGTTAACCAAGCAATATTTGCGGGAGGTTTTGATTTTCTACTTTAATTGGAAGAAAAGTGCGGCTGAAGCTCATCGAATGCTTCGTCGAAATTTATGGTGACACTGCTCCAACTGATAAATCATGTAGGGAATGGTTTCGACGTTTCAAGGATGGAGATTTCAGCGTTGAAGCTTTGCTCTGGACAGCCAAAAAAATTCGAAGACAAAGAATTAGAGGCATTACTCGAAGAAGATCAGAGTCAAACGCAAGAGGAATCTTGCAGAATCATTGGGAGTAATTCAACAAGTCGTTTCTGTACGATTAAGAGCCATGGGAATGATTCAAAAACAAGGGTGCTTTAAACCGAAAGACGTTGAAAGGCGATTTTTTACTTGCGAACAGCAGATTCAAAGATAACAGAGAAAAAGTTTTTTGCATCGGATTGTGACTGGAGATGAGAAGTGGATATTCTACGACAACCTCAAAAAGAAAAAATACTACGCTAAGCCCGATCAATCGTTGCCTCAACATCACGACCGAACATTCATGGTTTGAAGATCATGCTCTGTATCTGGTAGGACCAAAAAGAGTCTTGTTTATTATGAGCTGCTGAAATCTGGCGATTCCATTACGGGCGATCGGTATCAGCTACAATTGATTCGTTTGAGTCGTGCATTGCGAGAAAAACGGCCGGAATACGAGCAAAGACATAATAAAGTTATTCTTCTTCATGACAACGCTTGACCTCATGTCGCTAAAGTCGTTAAAAAATATTTGGAAACGCTCAAATGAGATGTTTTACCGCACCCGCCGTATTCTCCGGACATTGCTCCTTCTGATTACTGGTTGTTCCAAAAGATGCAGCAAGTTCCGGTTCACTTCTTTCGCAGAAATCGAAAATTGGATCGCCTCCAAAGACGTCATTTTTTCTAGATGGAATTCAAAAATTGCCTGAGAGATGGGAAAAGTAATAGGCAGCGATGGACAATACTTTAATTGATCTGTTCATTCATTTTGTTTTGAAATAAATGCATTTTTGAATGGATCGAATTAATTTGTACTCCCAATATGAAATGAAATGCCCTTTTTACTTCTTTCCTCACACAGTACTTCATGTTCATGCTTTGCACATTTTACAATTATGCGATTTTATAATCTTTCAAATATAATCCCACATTACACATGATGACATATGCTCTTACTGACATATGCGTCTCACTAAAGAACACTAAACGTAAGTGCACATGAGCACCTGAAAGTTTCTGATTCGCTCTTATATTGACCAAATTAAAATGGCGCTAATTAATTGGTGCCACAATTTTCTATGCTTCACAGCGGAGATGCTCATTTCAGTGTATAGGGCTGCATTCGGAAACATCATTTGTTGGTGTATTTCGATGACTTCAGTGGAGAAGTAGTGGGGATATTATATGCCTTTGCGTAATGAGTATTCCCGAATGGCTTCCGTGGCATCTCAATTCTACCTCACCGCTCACGTTTAACCCTAATCTCGAGCTAAACAATTCATTGGTGAAGAAAGGCGGAATGATTGTAAAGAGGAATGATGGCGGTATATGATTGTAAAAAGAAAAGAATATAAGTCGTTCCTTCCAAATTTCGAATTTCAATTAATCGATCATAAAACATGATGCATAAGAAAATCAACCAATCAGACTTTTTTAATTCACGGAAAGGAAGGAAATAAAGGACTTTGATTAGTTTATTTTCTTATGCCTCATGTGTTATGCTCCCCGCTTTTAGGACCCGTACATAAAATTTCGCAACAGTGACCGTAAACTTAAGCCGATGAGCCAATCAGGATATTGCTTTAGACGTAATATAACAGAAATAAAAATAACAGTAAACTTATCCATAACTTCGTAATAAGGTGAATTTCAATCGGTTGAAATCACCTTATGTATAAATTTACTGCTATTTTTATTTCCTTTAAAGTACGTAGATTTAAAGCAATATCTTAATTGGCGTATCGACTTAAGTTCTTAGTCCGGATCTACAATTGGTGATTTATGCCTCAAGTCATAAGAAATTATAGTGCAAAGAGAATAATCAATTGCGATTCGTCCATTTCTTATGGCTTAAGGTTAAAAATCTATTATACATCCGGACTTAAGATTACTGTTACAGAAATTTTGTCTGCGGCATCATTAAGGGCTGCTTTTATTCTATAAGCTATAGTATACGTTGCGTGAACTATACAGTGTGTGGAAATAATTGCCAAATATTTCATGGGCAGATAGAGCGGACTAAATTGAGTGGAAAAGCCCTCTATCATTTTGTAAGTTTCCCTAATAGTTAATGAGATATTAATCCTTAAAAATAACCGAATACTACTGCGAAGTGTATACGCCTACCGATCGCTTGGCGCGCGAGTCGTGGGGAGCGGAGCTAGCCTGGCAAACGCGCCGTCCGAACAATGACGGTGTGCGCGGGGCGCTTGCCAACCAATCCCCAACTTCCAAGGCCCGCGCACCAAGCGATCGGTAGGCACTTCGCAGTAGTAGGCCGGGCAAGCACGCGTATTCGGCTATCTTTAAGGATTAATATCTCATTAATTATTGGGAAAATTTACAAAAGGGTAGAGGATTTTTCGACTCAGTTTAGTCTGTTCTACCTGTCCATGAAATATTTGGCGATTATTTCCAAACACCCTGTATATTTCGGGTAAAATTTTCCTCGGAGAGGAAGTTTTGAAACGTTGCTTAAATCTACGTACTCTAATGAAATTAGAAATAGCAGTTAACTTATCCATAAGGCGAATTTCAATCGGTTGACATTCGCCTTATTGCGAAGTTATAGATAAATTTATTATTATTTCCATTAGATTATATAATCTAAAGCAGTATCCTTATTGATTCATTAACTTAAGTTTACACTTTACGCATATTGTTATAGAATTTTATCTGCAGCCCTTAGGCCGGAATTAGACTAGGAATTAAAGATTGAGATTAAAGATTAAAGATTGAAATTTCATCAATGAGGATAAAGAAGTTTTGGCTCCTTTTGTTTTGATTGCTCAAACTTCAATCTTTCAATCTTATTCTTCAATGCATAGTCTAATTCTAGCCTTAGGCTATATCCACACAAACTTACATAGACGCATAAACGAATGCATAAAGAAAATTACCCAATCGCATTTTTTCTAAAAACGCACGTAATATGTGATTGGATAATTTTCTTTATGCATACGTTTATGCAACTATGCAAGTTTGTTTGGATATACTTTTACAGTCTGTTGAGGAATTTTATGTACAGTAGCCCTAACGTATAGTCACACGTCGTACACGCACTATAAAGCCAGCGGCATACGATGCTTGTTTGATCGCTGGACTGCTAGCTGGATTAGAATCTTGTCACCGTATTGGCTGCGGTACTGTCAATAGCCTAGTTTCCAATGAGGGTTTAAACCAAATAATAATGTAAGAATCAACCGACTACGAGCATTCCCCTGTTTGACAGAGAAATCTTCGACTATTGGTTAATTCTTATATTTTGATCCAGTTTAAATCCTCGGTGGAAATTAGTGCTAGATTCACACTGAATCCGACTAGGGTCCTCCCTGACAGCACAAAGTAGACTCTGAGTCGACTGTAACTTCTAGACGTCTGAAAAATGGACGTCCGTAAGTCGACTTTAGATGACTTGGAGACGTCTTTAAGCCATACAATGTCCCACTTTAAAGACGACTGTAAACCGACTTCAACTATTCTAGGCTGTGGTCCAATTCATGCTCACAACGCTCATGAACCGTATTCATCCTTGTTTAATTATAGTTGAACAACAAGGACGAAATGATTCTACATTTAAGCTTTATGAGCGTAAATCGCAGACGTCCTAAAGTCGATATTGGAAGAACATCTGTACAAAGTACTTACAATCGACTCTAAAAGCCTGACTTAGCAAAATCAACTTACAGTCGACGTTTGCGCTGTTAGGGAGGCCGTTAAGGCTGTGGTCAAAGGCTGTGGTCAAGTCTCACGACAAATGCTTTGAAGCATTTAATGAATCAATTAGAAGAAAGAATTTTATAAACTGTCCAGTTAAAAAACGCTTCACAGCATTTGCAGCATCGCGTTGATCGTACCTTTAGATATAACTCGTACTGAGAGAATCGCAATCGCTATCCCGATTTCTGATTGGTTCCGCCATTTTTTCTAAGGATAGTCTTTTAGGATTCTAATTTTGGTATTATTATTTTTAAATCTTGATATGTATACTGTCTCGAGAGAGAATCAATATTTTGTTGTAATCAGTTTCAAACATTACTATTATAGGAACTCCGTACTCCGTTTGAGGAATGACAGATATAAATACAGGTCGTCATTTTTTCTTTGGACGATTAATTATAACCTTTAAATATGCTCGGTTGCGCTTCTCTGTTGTATCTAGGACTCTAGATCCGACGCTCTGCAACCAATCAAAAAATAGAATTTTGCTTCGTATCATCAATACTAAATAAACTTCTGCTTTCTGATTGGTGCGTCATCTTCGTATGACACACGTCGGCTCCAGTGTGAATCCAGCATAGGCCAGTTACACGGTTACGTTTACACGGCACACTTTACTAAGTAACTCGAACGAAGCAGGGCGAGTAAATCTTCGTAGTATAGTAATCTCGATGCTGTTGGTGTGATTAGTTATTCCAGTACAGTTATTCCATTCTTTAGAGGAATAACTATGATTGGTCAATTTCATAACATCAATGTTAACTTCGTCATAAAGTATGCCGTTTACATAAATCGCAAACACAGAACGCATTTGCGACAGCCAATCAGAAGTGCCAATAATACTAATAACAGCTTTTGATTGATTGTCGCAAATGCGTTTGCAAACTGCATTCTGCGTTTGCGACTTATGTAGATGGTCCTTAACAGAGCTCATTATCGCAGCCAATACGGTGGCAAGACTCTGATCTAGCTAACAATCCAGCAGAAAAACAAGCATCGTGTGGTACAGGCTTTACAGACCATGATAGCATCCAGCCTGTAATATTGATGGTAGCAGGTAGCGACAGTAACACTAGCCGCACCACTAGCAGCATCGAGATCACGAAGATTACTCGCCCCGCACCCGCTTCGTTCGAGTTACTTAGTTTTGTGCGCGACCTGATTTCAGGAATTTCTATCTTTTTCTTTCGTTCCGTCCCAAGTGCCCGTCCCAAGTGTTCACTCGTCTCCAGGAAATGTGGACGCGTTAATTATCTCGAGACGGGTTTATTAGTCACCTGAATGCGTGTGGTTTTCTCATCGGTGGATGGACATCTCGATGTTCGCGTCGGTGATCGGTCACGACAGCCGGCGAAGACAACGTATGCCGGGATCATAAGATTTGTACGAATTTCACAGAAACGCGCGTGACAGATCTGAAAACGTCAAGGCTCGACGATAGCAGTGACGGAGACGACATTCTCGGATAATCTCGGACGCCACAGGTTTTCCTATGTGCCATTTCCGCGCGGACGTTGCACGATTACGTTTTGAGACACCTGGGACTGCCGCGTGTCATCCCGACAATCATGGACGTTGATTGTCCGATCATTAGTCTGAAGCGATCCAGCAGCGCGCCGATGATTAACGAGATCAGCGCGACCATGTCCGTTACTACACCGTCGACATCGTCCTCGAGGTATGTCAATGACTATTCTCCTCCATCAACATATATCATGGAATGTGAATTATTCCGCTTGCAATCTGAATTACTCCAGATTCAGGATAACGTAAAAATCATAGTATAAAGTCTATAGTTGTAGTCTTATAGTGTGTTCGGCCCGACTTCAGGTTTGAATTAATAACATTTCATGTTCTCCTATTATTAGAGCATTAACGTCAATCAATAATAGATTATTAATCCAACCCAGATTGATGCAAATTCGATTGAACCGAAAATGCTATTAGTAATGATTTTTATTACCGAGTTACTTGCACTTCTTATGAGTGGATAATTGAAGTATTATCTGTTCCAACTATTAGTAATTTTGTAAAATTAACAATGTTGCATGAAGCAATTCAGGTGTTGCCTAGTTGAATACAGGTATTGAATAGATATGATCCATTTTTTAAATATATTTTTTTCGAATATAATTTTAAAACCTGTTATTGGAATAATACTAGAAAAATAAATAGTATAAGTGAAATGTAAAAATTTGAATTAATAATGTAATGTAAAGTGACAATCTGACAACACAATCAAACACAGCATTTAAGCTGTGTACATTTGTATCAACTTATGTCATAGTTGAAAAGCATGGAATCATACACTGTGTTAGCCTGTGTATATTGCTGAAAAGTACTTAATATTTCTATTACATAGGGTATCTCATACAGTGCCAAAACTGCTACAGTGGCTTCAGCATATGAAAACAAATTGAAAATATCTAATAAATATATATCCGATTTTGAACGATTTCGGAATTACAGGATATTGAAGAAAGAAAACATGATTCGTAATAAATGTTGTTTAATGTTATTCTGTTGTTCTGAATTCTGAGCCGTTTTCTGATAGTCTAGATCTTTCATTCCCCAAAATGTAAACAAATATATGTTAAAGTTGACATGTCACTGTCAATGACTACTATTTTCATTAAATTGGAAGAGGCCAGGACGCTCCTATTAAGTGGCCAGTGAGAAATCCCGATCTCACGTTACTGGATTTTTTTCTTTGGAGATGAATGAAAGATTTAATCTACCAGAATGAAATTTAGAATGCAAAACAATTATGGCAACTGGTACTTAACACTGCCGATATCATTCGTGAAACTCCAAATATTTGTCATCAAGTTTGAAACAATTAATTCATGTTAGAGAGTGTGTCGAAGTCAAAGGACAGAAGAATTTTTGAACATTTTTTAAAACAAATAGAATAACGAATATTAAATAATATTTACTATGATTCATGTTTTCTTCAATATCCCATAATTCTGAAACCGTTCAGAATCGGACATATGTTCTTTCTAAATTTTTTGGAGTGAAATTTTCTCTAATCCTGGAGTCACCAGTTCATTCTATGTGGAGGAAGTATTCACTTTAATAGAGTGGATTCTTTCACACTAAGACAAAAAGTGAAAAGTTTCACTCTTATTTTTAAAATGAAATTATTAATGCTTTAAACTTTATTCCAATTTAAAGTGCAGAAATCTTGCCAAATCACACCTAACGCCTTCTCAATTCTTGTTCTCGTACAAGCCGTTTATAATTGCCAATTATTAACTATATTTAGTTATGTATGTTTTGAATGTATGAACAACGTCAAGTGTTTGACAAATTCGGAATCTATCAGAGGTAAGCTTGTTTATACATTTGTATATACATAAAATAGAAATCAAAAGGATATGAACAGAGGTTAAAGTATTTTGTTTAGGTATTTTAGGATAATGAAAGAAATTAATTTCTACTGAAAATGTTAATAAAATCGATGTATGTAATAAATCGAAATTCATGACTTCAATCTTTAATATGTTTGTATTCTTGTACAGATAAAGTACTTAGAGATTTCAAGTTAGTCAAAAAATGCCTGCGACTTTATAATTAGGTTACAAAACATCTTTTTTTCCGAGAAAAATCACTCTTTTTAGAGTTGAAGAATAAATCCAAATGAAGAATGAACAATTTCATTCTTTTGAAAAGTGAAATTTTGCTCCATTTTGATTAGCGGTATTTTCATAAATATTTGGAATGACTGTTCACTCCAAAAAAGTGAGATTTCACTCCAAGAAATTTAGAAAGTTTATAAAACACTTTCAATTTGTTTTCATGTGCTAAAGTCGTTATAGCAATTTTGGCACTATATGCAGAGGATATCCTGTATTTATACATATAATTTATACATATAAATATGCATTTCTATTGAAACGTTTTACTGGAAGCTTTAATTTTTTATATACTTCTTTAAAATAAGATTAAGTTAGAAATTATTTAAAAAATGAAAATATGTACTGCTCAAAAAAATTATGGCATAGAAAAATTTTGGGCAAAAATTGATTAACTTTGATTGATGATAATTTTGCAAAAAATTATCGTAGGATGACGTTTTTGTTTTTAATTAAAGCTTGAAATCTTTATCTTCAGACGCTATGATCAGATTTTAAGTTTGATACACCTCTGCCACTGTAATTCAAAATATGAGAATGTGTATTTGTCATATTGAAAATTACAAAATTTGATGGAATGTATGGACTTTGGAAAATTTTTGGGGAGAATGCTGATTGCAGCGGCATAAAGATCGAACTTTCCCTTTTAATAACAAAAAAAAAAGTTGCTGTGATTTTTTTTCGTAAAGTTACAGTATTTTAAAATAGCCCTCGTATTTTTGATATACTACCAATTACCGACATTACCTGCATTACCGGATATGCACTATAGTGGGATTATTAAATGGATTTTACATTCGTATTTCTGCGTGTCTTGCTTTCGCGTTATTCGATTACTGCTTGCAGTCGATTTCTCTATTAATGCAGGCCCTCATTTCTTCTTGCGGAATATTATTCCATATTTATATTAAAGCTTGTGATAAGTCTCTGAAATTGTCTTGTCAAATTTTTTAATCTACGAACCATTATGTTCCACGTGTTCTATGGGATTCAAATTAGGGGACTCACTGTATGGGGCTCATTGCAGGATGTAAAAGCAGTCTAATTAAATTTTCCACCAAAAACTAGGCAAGTAATGGCTGCAGTATGCGGTCGTTAATTATCCTACATAAGCAAAAAATTTTTTGCATATCCGATAATGCAGGTAATGTCGGTAGTCGGTATATGTCAAAAATGTGAGGGCTACTTTAAAGTGCTGTAACTTTGCGAAATATATTTCTTTTTTTTTTTTTAAGAGAAACTTTTTTTTTTTTAAAAAGAGGAAAGTTCGAACTTGACGCTGCAAATGCATTTCTCCAAAAAATTTTACAAAGTCCATGCATTCCGTTAAACTTTGCAATTTTCAATACAAGCACTCTCTCTCTCTCTCTCTCTCTCTTCTCATGTTTTTATTACAATGATAGAGGAAACCTTATCAAACTGCATCAAACTTAAAATTTGGCCATAGCATCTTAAAGTAGAGATTGCAAGCTATAATTTAAAAAAAACGTCCTACAATAATTTTTCGCAAAATTATCGTTAGCTGTTAAAGTTAATAATTAAAGTTGGTCAATTTTTATCCAAAATTTTTTAATAATTATTTATTAATAATTATTTATTAATTTTTTGATGCGATGATTTTTTCGCGTATACAGAGTGTATCAAAAATCTGGAAAAGATCGAATATCTCGAAAATAAAGCATTTTTTGAGAAAAATTTTTCAGATAAAAGTTGTAGGATTTAAAAAAATTTATTCACTGATCACATCTATTTGATCTTGGATGATGTCGCTAAAATCAGGTTAAGATCAAATCGATTTTTTTTAATGGAACACCTTATTTTTGATAGCAGAATCTAATAGATAGTGTCAAGAACTTTTCAAAACACTGCAGTTATTTTTCATTACGTACTTTTTGAGTTATTCATTACGTACTTTTCAAGATGTTTGACCGTTTCCATACTTTTGATACACCTTGTATATTCTGGTTTTTTGAATGTGTGTGTGTGTGTGTGTGTGTGTGTGTGTG
>Ga0157364_1008414_pt1 | contig 10683 bp, 8 predicted proteins | sample AttsexASBM2_FD_111476 | JGI IMG/M metagenome (GOLD analysis project Ga0157364, IMG submission 111476) | Fungus gardens microbial communities from leaf cutter ant in Ribeirão Preto, State of São Paulo, Brazil - Atta sexdens ASBM2 | ecosystem: Host-associated > Fungi > Mycelium > Unclassified ... | reverse complement strand
GGCTCAGTTTTCAATTTAAAAGTGAGATTCATTCTTCAAAGTGAGATTCACTCTCTAAAAGTTTTAGAGAATATGAAGCTATGAATTTTATAATGAATTCTCATTTAATTTGTTTCATTAGTGACCCGAAATGCACAACAGAAAGAACAAAAGAAGATGTCAGGACAACATTTTTATAACGACTCTTATACGATGCGTTATCTAGATACACTTCTGCTTTTTGGTAACTTTATCACGAAATTCATATTTTACCGATAATGTACCTAATGTTTTAGCGAATGTCGACTCTGGATAGAATTTAAGAACGTGATAACTTTATCTACAGAAACAATGTATCAGTTAAGATGGACGTTATAGAACATTACTTTATCTGCAGTTGGTCAATTTGTTAGCGAAGTCATTTTTTTATTATCACATTTATTTTTCGTTAATATAATGCTTCGATCTTCCCATATTATTTACTCCAATTAGTTTGTTTTATTTATTTCAAATTTTAATGTTTAAAGAAGTTTTGTTTTATATTCATTTTATTTATTTCAGATTTTATTTCTAATTAAAGAAATGTCTCTCATTTAGAAAATCGAAGATAAAAGAAAAGATTAATATTTGATTTGTTATAAAAATAATAAATAAAAATTTCAAATTAAAATATTATTATTTTTCTTAATATGTTAATAGTGAATATAACTTCATATATTTTAAATTATCAAAATTGAATATTGAATATTAATTGAATATTAATTACATAATTAATTACATAATTGAATATTAATATAGATGTAGAATTGTTAAGAAAAATTTTAGATGTGTTGTTGTGTCATTAAAAATAAAAATGTTTGGAATGAAGTTTAATTTAAACTGTATTCCAATTGTTTTGCAAGATGAAGGACGATAGAAAAAAATAAAAATAAAAATATACTTGACTAAATAAATGGTTTTGTTGTGTTAGATATGTAATGTTAAATACGGCGATAGCAGAGATAAACAGTTAAAAAAATCTATCTAAACATAGAATGCGTGGCTATTGTTAGGACGTTTACATTTTCCCAAGAGTAATTACTATCTGAAGATTTGAAAGCACCTTAAAATAGTTGTTTATTCTGTTAACTGTGAGAGCTGCATCTCAAGATAGAGCTTGTGACGACAATAATTCACGTTGCGATCATCGTCTATACTTTATTAAACAATAACAAGAAACAATAACAAGATTACTTTTTCAATCGAATCTATATCAATTAAATATTTTTATTCAATTTGTAGAATATTTATTTTTAGATAATTTTTTTAATTTTGTATATTTTACGTTAAAATAAAAGTTTGAAGAATCAATTGTGGTGCTATATAAAACATCACCCTTTATAACGATAAGAAATTGAAACTACGCAATATCTGTTCGATATTCGTCGGAAAATCTTTCTTGACATGAATTTGTTTTCTTGCGATCGGAAGAGAGCTCGATGGATGACTTCCTAGGGTGAGAAATACGCGTGGAAATCTGAAGCAATGCTTCTGCGCACGAATTCGATGCGAAGATGTATCGTTGGCTTTGCGCAGGCGGTCTTTCGAAATGATATTTTTAGAGATGCGAGTCGGTGCCCGCTAGCAACGACGACAGCAGTCAGACAGAATCGTCGTTGACCCTCGGAGAAGCTGAAACCTCGAATTTCACATTTTTCAATTGATCATTGGTGAGCGACTTTTACTTGGATTCTGACTCATTGTATTCGAAAACACTCACCTGTGTCTGTCATCTTCGTGAAAACACATTTTTGTTGTTTAACATTGTTACCTAATTTTATCTATTTAATATATCACATCTTATTTACGTAAATCTTTCTATGGTATGTGTAAACATATTGCATACTATTGCAGCATATTATATTTATATTTGTCAAAAGATTATTTATTATATCCTCGCATCGTAATTAGAAGCGTTAAATTGACTGTGTTTCTATTTTTACCCTACTAATCTAGTTCTTTTTACCCTACTTAGTCTTCAGAGAGTCGGAGTACAATTTAGATCGAACTAGTTTCTAAAAATAATAGCTGACACAATCCAAACTTTTTGTTCTTGCAATTACACCTATGCATCGTTACAATCTAAATTTCTTGCAGTGAAATCTCATTCTAAGAAAATGAAAATACAATCAACTTCATCCTTCACTTTTTGAAAGAGAGTGACAATTTTCACTCTTTTTAGAATGACTTTTCACTTCAAAGGAAAGAAATCTCTTTTTTTTGGAGTAAAATAACAACAAAGTTTGCTATCTGAAGAAGCATTTATTTCATTACTGGGAAAACGAATAACATCATACTAACACGTAAAATTTACAGAAAAAAAACAATCAAAAATTCTCTATATATTTTTCATACGTAGTAAATGAAAGGTTCAAATAATGGGAGCATCAAGTAGCAGTAGTAGTCCACCGGCTTTAATCTCTACGAGCGAACATGAGGCAGAAACTTTGTATCTGGAAGATGCTTGTCCCACGAACGATGGAAGACAAAGAATGTACGTCGGAACAAGCATTTACAAAGACGATCAGCCACGATCACAAGTACGTTGTGTAAACCAAAAGTATGCATTCTAAAAATTTCTTACAGTGAAATCTCACTTTAAGAAAGTGAAAATACAATCACCCTTGAAAAAAAAGAAACAATTTCCACTTTTTTTAGAGTAAATTTTCATTTTAAAATAGTGAAACTTCCAAAAAAAGTGAGTCATTCTAAAAAGAGTGAAGATCATCACTTTTTTTTAATAAGTGAAATATTTTCACTTTTTTCGGGAATGGTTGTATTTTCATTCTCTTGGAGAGAGATTTCACTGCAAACAGCGTATATATTTGAAGAGATAGATAGATAGATAGATAGATAGATAGAGAGAGAGAGAGAGAGAAAGAGAGAGAGAGAAATTTTATGAATTTATTTGATACTTTGATACAGAAGCTGCTACGCTACGTTGCGTACTAGCGAATTCTGGGATCAGAGGCCAACGGCACCCAGCCTATCGAATATGCTGCCTCCTAAACGCGAAATTCTGATAAATCATTGCTCTTCTTTCTTTTTCCTCTGTTAAATTTTTAGTTCTATATTTTTTATGTTATTTCTACTAATTGTAAGAAGCGACGGACCTGGCAACTATACTTTTCAGCGATTGACATCGAGATATACAATATAATATTACCAACTGCTATATGTCTCGACTGTAATCACGTGAACTGTTTGCTTATATGCGATGGTAGCTAAATTAAACTCGGGCATTGCCATCGCCAAGTTGCACCTGTGTTTTACCGTAGAAAAATCGCGCGTTTTGTCTCGCGAAAGTCGGCTTCTCTGTTAGTCGTGACAAGGCTGGCTCTTTTCCAATCTGTGTTTTCGGGAGAACACGCTGACTCACAGTCACGAAAAGCATCGTCTCCACAGTCATCGGTCGTGATCACGTGCTTATTCTCAGTCGATTCGCGGGAACATTGTGTTTTATGCCAGTATACTATTGCGAATCGTCGAGAGCGGACCATTATTAAAAGCGCCAGTGAAATTTTTTCTTCCGAAAACGTAAGCCTGCGTAAAACTTTAATCACGTATTAATATTTGATAAAGTAAATCTTGACTTCTAAGAAAAAAGATAAAAGATTTCTTTGTTTTCTTTATCTTCTTTGTTTGAAATCGCGTGATTTATCATTTGTGCACTTCATGCAATTAAATTTTCGAAACGTATCTTGATCGATATTGATCGAGTTTTGCAAAGAAGCAATTTTTTGGGACAATTAATGGCATTTGACATATTCTCAAGTTTTTAACGTCTAATAAATAACATCAAAAAGTTTTTACAATCCAAAATTACAAACTGCTTATTTATATTGCAGTTAACGTGTGCTACGCAAATGACAGGTTGGCAGTCCGCCGATAGTTACGATCACCCAATGTGTCAACAGAATAATGAAATCGTCGAGCTTTCGCGAATTATCTCGCAGCTGGCCATGGCCAATCATCAATTAGCCAGTACGCATAATGCAACGCTAGCGCGCATGGAAACGTTATATTTAGAATTGTCGAAGGATAGAGAGAATTGGAAACAAAAGATTTCAACAGAGAATCTGGAAATATGCGGGGACATCCCTCGGAAAAGATTGTACGATGAAAACATTGAAAATGAAGAAATACGAAGATTAGAGCAGCGTGTTCTTAGACTAGAAGAATTGTTGGCAATGAGTTCTTTTGAACAGTGCAAACATCGATACTTGCAACAGGATAATAAACTGTGCTCCAGAACGGAAAGATCGGAGGATTTGTTAAAAATCCAAGGTACAAAGAACGAGAATTCTTATTCGAACTCCATGGAATCGCATTGTGAATCGTCAGAGCAACAATCGAATCACATTGTGACGGATGTCATTGGTGAAATACCTGATAATTTTGGCGATCATCGAGACACTGCCAGCAAGGAAACGGACTTTCATATAAATTGTGGTGCTCATTCCGATGATTCCGTGACGAATATTCCTATGTTAGACGAAAACTCATGTTCTCTGAACGTAGATTTAGATAAAGTGCGCAGAAGACGCGCAAGATTGAGAAATGACGCACAAGATCCGATAAAAAATTCAGCGAGTGAAGAAATATTTATGAAAGACAAAGAAATATTTAAATTGTCTGAAGAAGTTGAGAAATTAAAAGCAGATCGACTGAGATTTCAGAGTGCCAATGAAAGACTGCTGTGCAACTTGACGGATCAAAAAAATTTAGTAGAAAAATTAAAAGTAGATTACGAGGTACGATGTTCTAAGATTTTTAATTTAGAAAAATGACGTGTTTTAATTGTTTTTCATATCTTTTTGCTGCGCTTAATTTAGTGCTCAGTAAGACATCCCTTGCAGAAAATTTAATTTATTATTGAAAGGCCGTAATTAATTATTTATTTGGAGTACTAAAATCATTGAACAGTGCTTTTAATACTTAAAATAAGTAATTAATTGCTGTCTTTTAATTTTGAATCGGTCATTACATTTCTGTAAGGAATTACATTAAAATATTAATGTAAAAAGTTACATTAAAATAAAACAATAAATATTTAAATTATATAACAAAAATCTTTTTTTTTAGGAACTGAAAACGCGATATGTAACTGTAGAAGCTAATTTGCACGAAAACAGGCAACAATACAACGAATTGACGAAACATTTAGACTATGCTAAAAAAGAAATCGAAAGATTGCTTAAAGAGATCGATATCTTTCAATCGGAAAAAGATACTGCCGATGCGAGAATTTCAATTTTGGAAGAGAATTTACAAAAATCACTGCTCGATATTGAACAGATTAAGAACGTGGAAAGCCAAAAGATATCAGAATTGCGGACACAATTGTCCGATGAACTTTTGGATAAAAAGAAGCAGATTAAGGCTCTTGAAGACGCTTTGCAGGAGATTCAAAGACTGAAAGAGACTATGAAGACTGAAAGAAGAAACGAAGACAATGTTGTTTCAAGAGAAGATATTGGTATATTTTATATTATCTCTTAATTTCTATTGTATTGTTCTTTTATTGTTCGCGAAATATAATTAGATGTTTATATGCTATAGATATTGTCGACTCAATAGATGATATATCAGAAAATTCATCGAATCCGAATTATGCCGGTTCCAGTTTGGACGAGTTTAAAAAGGAATTAACCCTGAAAAGGGAAGCTAGACATAGAGCTATCGCGGCAGTCTCATCCGAGATGGAAAGACTTAGAAAAGAATTGGATGCTGAAAAAAAGGCTCATTCCGAAACGTCGAGCATGTTAGCTCAGTTACGTTCCGTCTATCGAGATCCGCAAGATCTTGATCTCGCGAATGGCGATTTTGTGAAGACTACGATGAGAGAACAAGAACGCAAACACGATGAAAATGAGAAAGCATTAAAACGCGCAGAAGCGCAACGATTGACGCGTATTCTAAAAGTTTGTGATCGCCATACATTTTATTCACTTAAAATCCATCTAAATAAATACACAAATGTAGGTTTGTTTCAGGTATCTGATGAGCTAAGGAATGACGTGCGATATCAAATTGAGAAGGTGGATGACTTTCGTTACCATCTGGAAACCGATCCAGAGCGTCACCGACAACGTATTCGTTGTTTGACAGAAGTAACCAACAAGGCACGCACATCTCTCATTGTGCGAGAACGTCAGACCAATGAGTTGAAGAACTATCTAGCTCAACTGCTGGTTAGATTGGGTGACAGGAGTTTCTTGGAAATTCAAGATGATGTGGGAATCGAATGCGATCGACAGTTGGAGAATATAAACGCTGTAAAAATTCTTTACAACGAAAGATTGAAGGTTTTGACCGAGTTGAAAGATTCCGCGACTAGGGAACTGGCGGATGTGAAACAGAAAATGGAATATGCTTTAAAGAAATCGGAAAATTTAGAAGAGGAGCTTAAAAGAGCCGAAGACAAGGTATTAAGGTGTTATCGTTCGATTTTATTTTGTTTGAGATTCTTATGTTATATTATACACGCCAGGTCGACGCTCAAGACTCGGAAATCACAAATTTGGAATCGCAATTGGGATTAACCAAGGCAGATTGCAGAGATCTTCAGAATCAGATGTCTCTCATTAATGGATTATTCACGCAGATGCTGCTCGGAGCTTCCTCTGCGGACATGGATCTTGATCGGTTAACTCAATTGCTACAGGTATCGCGATGCGCTGATTCATTATTTATAATTTATAACTAAGAAATGTGACTAATACTTATTTTAAATATTTTAGATATTTATTTTAAAGATTTATAATAAGTTTCATGAAAAAGAGAATGTGTAAATGACAAAAATAATAATTAATTTGATTTTAACGCTATAGGAGAATCACGATCTTATAAGTGACATAGCCAGAGAAGAAAGCACCGAAGCAGCTGCTCTTCCTAAACTTCTTTTAGATTTGATTGAGCAAGTCGAAGGTGGTAAAGCATCCCAAAAACACGCAAATGAAGAGAATAGTATAGAAAATATTGGCGAAGTTGATAGGAAAGAAGATGACCTCCAAGAAGAAGATATCGCCCATAATTTACCGAAGGTTAAAAATAATAATTAATTTTTAATATAATTTCTGTGTATTTGTAAATGCTAATTTAAACATCGTGTCACAGTAATATTGACAATTATATGATTGCATGCTTTCGTTTAAAGAGTTTAATATATAAATTGTCTTTGTTAAAATAATTGTCAAATTACGTTGCAGGTATGGCGTGTTTTATTGGAATTACTTAGTTGCCACGCGGTGACCTCTCCGAGCGTATCCGTTGCGTCTTGTTCGGATCCAAATAGCTGTTACAAATCTGTGGATACTCCGGCTGGTCCAAGATTGGTAATATCCGTGAGCAAAACGTACATTCGTTTGAAAGAATTAATTCTGGAGAAGAAGCATTTGGAGAAGGAGATGAATCGCATGAAGCAGCTGAACACTCATTTGGAAAGTAAACTGGGCGAACAGGTAAATGATGTTCTTTTATGTGCGATATGATATCATACATTTGTTTTTTTTTTTTCAATATCTAGGAGAAAAGACTTTCTATGGTGTCGGTCGAATTGGCCAAAACATGGAATATCGTCGGCCGGATGCAGGCGCAGCATCAACAGTTGCATACGCATGAGGAGATATTAAGATACGAGTTGCAGGAGAAGAGAAAAATGTTGCAGGAATTGAAACAGGAGTTAGAATACTGCAGAGAAAAATGGGAATCGGCTAGACAAAAAAACACGAATACTGAACGAGAATGGAGAAACTTGCGTCGCGAATTCGCTGCACGAAAAGCTTTAGCTGTCCATGACTCTTTCAATAGGTCATTTATTTAAAATTGTATTGTATATGTCACTATTTTAACTCAATAGTAATATAAATAAGATGGCTTTATATAAATAACAAGAATTAAAAATTTATTTTATTTTTTTTAACAGACTTTAAAAATATTTTCATTTTAATTAATATTAATATTTATGAATTTTATCATTAGTTATTAGAAATTAAATAGTACCAGAACTCTTCTTTTAACAGATTGTCTCAAAACTATGTAAGATATTAGTGTTCCATTAGAAATAATAGAGAAACTAAAGAGAATTGTAGAACTATTATGTTTTATTATTTAATACGAAAATTGTTCTGTAATTCTTGACTCATATTTCAATTATTCTATATAGCGCTGAAAGCGGTTTCAGTGATGAGAGAGGTGATGATACTGACGAAGAAGAAGAAGCAATTGAGGGACGAATCAGACACGGCCCGCGCAGACGGACACGAAAGGTTTTTTTAATAATTTTATATAAATTTTTATAATTCTTCATTATTCTAAGATAAAATATTGCTCGAATTGATGCAGGAGAGTCCTAGAGCGCCGACGCCAGATACAGAATCCGAACAACCGACAGATACTGAACTGTCAGAATCAAAGACTAGTTCCTCGGTGACTTTAGAACAACGCACGCCGACTCCGGAAACCGAAGCGGAATTGGACGAGGCAGAAATTGTGCATATTGATCCGGAACTTATTAACATAACAGAAGCTGATGTAAGCAAAATTACAGCAAATTGTATATAAATATTTATTTTATTGATGATTTAATTTTATTGATAATATAATTTTGAACAGAGCGTTATGGAAGGAATGCAAGAGATTATGGATCCTTTGGATCAAGCTCTTACCAATGTTATACAAAATCTTATAAAAATTGACCATAGAGAAGGCGAGAATGTTTTGGCTTCGCGGGAGAATATGACATCTTTCGAAGATCTATGTGATAATCCAATTCTTGAAACTAACGACGACACAAAAACTGATCAAACAACAACTTCTAGGACAGATTTATGCGACGAAAATGCGCAATTTTCAACACTGACCATTGAATCTCGATATTCGCCCGATGAGAAGATATCAAAACAAACAACTACGATTATCGATCTGTCTTCAACAGTGTCTAATGATGAATCATTTGAATTGTCGTCCAGAAATTCATGGCAACATGATGAAGACGATGATAGTGAGACAATAAAATTCGAAAGTATTCCGTCATCGTCCGTTTCTCATATACCCAGTACTAATGTCGCGAATACAATCAACACGATGTCCGTCTTTTCCATTGGACCCCTTCCTGTATCTAATGCAGCATCCTCGTCAATAAAAAGCGTGCAGTTCAGCAATCCTTTAATCATGGGTCCGTCTAATCGTTTTCTTGCTCCAGTCTTTGGTACGGCCGCGACAGAAATGGAAAGTTTTATGGATAATTGCATTATCTCCTCAAACATTTGGTCTTCCTCGTCAAATATGGATCAACGATCTTCCAAACTAATAGATAACATCGTAGATTCTGACAATGTTTCCGTGGATTCATCTTCGAGTTTGGATACGGTCCGAGAATTTCCTACGGCCAACATTAATTCTATACCTTCTACATCAGTATCTAAAGACGAGCTGCAAGAAAGCAGGATAAGCACACAAAAAGAAACTACTACGATTAAATCTCGAACTCCAGAAGAAATTTTGGCGACACGAGCTGATCGATTGAAACGTTTGGAGGAACAAGCTGATTGGCTTATGAAAAAAATGAACGCTACAAGTAAACGTGGTACTGCTCTCTGCACAAAATTGGAGGAGCTTCATAATACTTATGGTGAACCACCAGTTCCTCCACCTCCTCCTATGCCAGACGTTTTACCTAGCTGTAGGTTACCATGCACCCTGCCCAATCTACCTCAGGTAAAAGTATGTGTAGATAAATTATCCTCGATTAAATTTTTTAATATTTTAATTTTTTTTCGTAGGTACCTGAATCGTTATCCGATGCTAGCAATGTAAAGAATATTGAAGGTGAAAGTTCGAACACGGTAAAAAATGATGCATCAATCACAAGTGAAAATGTGTCGTAAAACATCTATAATTTCTAACTTGTAGAAAAAAATTAATTAATATTTATTTCCAAGCAAACAAAGCTGCAATCCCCTCTCTGTATACAAAAGTGCAGTCGAAAACAATGTATTTTATATCGTGATCGTGATGTGTAATTAAAGTACATTTATCGTAATATTAATGCAGCAAATAATAAAATAAGCATGTATTAAATTGTGACCTTATACTGATCCTTACTCTCAATGTGTCTTTAATTTTAATTTAAAGAAATAAAGAAATTTTTCTTTTATTTATTTATTCTTTAATTTTATATCATATATAAATACCATATATCAGATTTTTTTCTTGTAGAATGAAAATTGATGGGATTTTTTTTGTTACATTCTGTATTTTATCTCGGATATATAATTAATAAAGAAAATTCTAAAAATTTTCCCATGTATCATAAACAATAATTTATACCGCGTGATTTATATTAATTGATATTTTAAAATAAAAAGAAAGAACTTAAATTTAAAAAATAATAAAATAAATTCAAAAGAAACGCATGTTTAATAACGAGAACAATTTTATTGTGTCTATTTTGAAAACACTCTCCATCCTTTACTTACAATTAGATGTATCCTCATCTTATTGGACGATATCTTTTTTTTTACAGAATGAAATAGATACTATTAGGTGTACAAAAAAGTTCTGAGCTTTAGATTTGATACAACCAAAATAACAATTTAAATTTTATATATCTTCCCGCCTTTTTGTGGTTTTAAAGCGTTAACATTTGGCCTTCTAAAATGC
>Ga0157364_1008413_pt1 | contig 10683 bp, 7 predicted proteins | sample AttsexASBM2_FD_111476 | JGI IMG/M metagenome (GOLD analysis project Ga0157364, IMG submission 111476) | Fungus gardens microbial communities from leaf cutter ant in Ribeirão Preto, State of São Paulo, Brazil - Atta sexdens ASBM2 | ecosystem: Host-associated > Fungi > Mycelium > Unclassified ... | reverse complement strand
GTTTTTCGCGTTTATATACTTCGCACTTGGTTTCAACATTCGCGGCCATTTTGAGAATATGATTGTTTACTAGAAGCATCAGGCTTTCTCAGACGCTAACAACAATCTCTGGAGGCACAATACAGCGGAAAATTTAAATTGAAATTTGTCCGGATTTTGGTGACGCACTCTATATAATTATAGTAAAAATGCCAAACATTTTTCTTTCAGTGGAGAAAGAAGTAAAATATTACCAAAATGCACTGAGAAAAAATTTCATAATCAACTTGATGATACAGGAATTTGACAACAATTCAAGTTTTGTATGTAGAACTAATATATTTGAGTGAACTATATATGATTAATTCAATAATAATTTTATAGTTGTTTTAAATGGAGGTACAATTAGATTTTAAAAGTTATTGCTACTAAAGTTGAATGATTACGATAACTAATAGGTAAAAATTGCACTTTATAAGAAGAATAACATTAATTAGCAATAACATTAACTATAGCATTTTATTACTTTAAAGTTGTTTCAACTAAAGTTGAATGATTGCCATAACTATTTTTTATTATTAATTACATACAATTTATTCTTGTGTTACATAAGATATAGAGAACTTTTTTTTTTAAATTATTCAGTTAAACAGATTTTGACGCACTCTTGTGAAAAATCTTGTTTGATTCGAGACATGATCGGGAGTAACAATCAAATACATGAGCATTCAAGTGTGTGATTAGCTCAGCATTAACATAGGTAGGTTACCACCCTACAGGTCTTAAGTTCAAATCTCGTGCGTTCTTTCAAATATCCAATGCGCAATTGTAATTAAATAAATTGTACATATTGATATAATAATTAAGAAATAAAAATTGTATCTTAAAAATAAAAATAATTATTGTAATAATAACTATAAAAATATAGTTATGGCAACAATATTATTGACAATAATCGCAGAATTATTTAGAAATATTAATTATATGATTTAGTTATATTTTGCCGATATCTGCATTTCGATTAATTATGGTATTTTTGTTCTCGTAACTAATTATGAATAGAAGAGGTGCTATTTCACCATACTTTTGTAATTGCGGCAACGATTCTCAGTATTGGGTTGTCCAGAAAGTTCGTGCCAACTTTGAAGGAAAATTGAAACGCAGAAGATTTAAATTTTAATATATATTTATTAAATTATATAGGTTAGTTAGTACGAACTTTTCGGACAACTCAATATTAATAACTATATTATTTGATTGTATTTATTTCTGTATTTCCACTAAGGTATTTTTCTTCCCACAACTAATTCTGAAAAGCTGAGGTATTTCATCATACTTTTGTAGCTGCGACGATTCTCAGTGTAGTAATAATGACAATAAAAATATAGTTTACCACTTAACTATTCGCCCATAGTCGTGTCAAATATATTGTTCCAACAATATTTCTGTATTTCAATTAACTATGAGATTTTTTTATAATTATTTTTTCTTTTTGAGGTGCTATTTCATATACTTTTATAGTTATTGATATTATTTTTTTCTCTCAGTATCAGAGATCTGGCTTAAGATTTGGCAACGTTTTATTCTTCATTTGTGCTGTCTTGTATTTTCTCTCCTTCGCTCCAATACTCCTTTATATCCAGATAATCAAGCGAGATTTAGCATATGAAACAAATTGATGCACTGCATTGTTTTCAACTTGTCGACAATTTGCTGTCATTGGAACTAATGTGAACTGAGTTAGGAAGTTAGCATCAGGAAAGCAAATAAATTTCATGAGTTTACGAAAATTGTAAGAGTATACATTGAGAAATAATAAACTCGTCACATTGATAGCAAACTGACGGCACGCCATGCACGCATGATGACAACTTGCCAGCAGTTTGCTGAATTCTAAGAAAGACTTTACGTGACATCAGAACAACAGACAGTTTGTGGAAACACCTTGGCTTTAGTTTGGTGAAATTGAATGCGGAATAAGTGATAACAAAATGGCAACATATTGCCCTTATTTGGCTATCTGAGTCGCTCTTGCTCATCCCTTCATAGACGTTAATGTATCAAAGGAGATCGTGGGAAGAGCATAAAAATTTCACAGCAGAAACGAGTTTTATGCAATTGTGTTTCCGAAGCTATCTAAATATTTGCATACATGCTGCAAGCACAGAGATGAAACTTTCATATGGAACTTTTATACGAATTTTTTAAAACGCATTTACGTTCTTCGACACAAGACTCTTTTAATATAGACCTGTTCTATTTTGCGGAGGCATTGCATCTGATTCAATCGTATCATAATTACTTAAATATCAACTTACGGCACAGCTCTCCCTTATAATTAAGGACGGAAAGTTTTTACCATTAGTTTTGCCGTAATAGCCGTAATAACTTTTTTATGACGACATATGTCAAGATTAAGTTTATTGGAAGCGAAAATTCTGACCGTATGTTTATTACATTACTCAACATTACTTCTTTCGCAACGTTTTTTAAAGATGCTCATCTCTTATAAATATTTACTAATGAAAAGTAGTAATTAATTATTTATTTTAAATAATTATTGTTTAGTATATTTTTAATATTCTAAATGTAAAAATATTATAAAATATACATATTTTGTACAGACAACATATGTTATATGTATAACATATGTTGTCTGTACAAAATATATATATATATATAATACTTTTATATTTAGAATATTAAAAATATACTAAACAATAATTATTTAAAATAAATAATTAATTACTACTTTTCATTCTTAAATATTTATATATGAGATGAGCATCTTTAAAAAACGTTGTTGAGTAATATAATATAGTAATATAATCAAATAAACATATGGTCAGAATTTTCATTTCCAATGAACTTGATCTTGACATATGTCGTCATAAAAAAGGCAAAATTAACGGTAAAAGTGTTTCACACTGTAAACATTTTGACGCACAATGTCATTAAAAATAATTTTCAAAGTAAATGTATACACATGTATAATACTAACCCAAAGATAGCTGTAGAAATCAGAGCACTTAAAATAATAACACATGATAGGTATGTGAGCGGAAAATTATATAACGTCTGACGCCATGAGTTAATTATGTCGTAATTAAGAAAAACATTGTATATAAAATTATCATATGCTATATAATAAAAAATGAGTACAATCCATCCGATTATTATTCGAATTATCCAGTTATGTAGCCTTTGGTATTCCTTTGGCACTTCGAGAGCTTCCAACGTGTCATCTACTATAGTAAGTTCACTTAAGCACATTTTTAGTTCCTTTAAAAAAATCATATTAATTGATTATGCAACACAGAAAAAAAATATAATTTTATAATTAATTATTATTATTATAATTTTATATTTAATTAAAAATTGTTATTGCAATGTGTACAGAAATTGTGACAGATAAAGAGTTATATTATAATAATGTAAGCATTAAAATTGATCTATTTAAAATCTTTTTTTTTTAAATTTAATTTAGTTTATAGCAAAGCTCTATGAAAAAGATTATATATTAACAGAATAATAGATATAAACAAAATACGATTCTATTGTGTTTGTGACGCCTAGTGTTGTCTGGAAGGCTCGTATGCCAAGACGGCGAGTAATAACAACGATTCTCTTTGTTGTAATGATTTAAACTTTTATTGTTGAGTCGAATTTAAGATGTATTCAAAGCGAGCGGTAAGCGAAGCTTGTAGACCAATAACTTGTGCATTCATTAAGATGCGTGCACCGGTTATTCGCACTTAGTAATCGACGTCGAGTGGTTTCCCAGTTCGGAAGAAAGTATATGCGCGCGGTAGCGAGGCTGGCAAATCTCATCGGAAACTCAGGCAACGCGCACACTACTGCCCTCGCGGTGTGCGCGTATATATACCAAGAATGTTAGGTAACAAAATGCAGCGGTAATACGCGACAAAACGTCGAAGTGGTTCGCACTTCGGCTTCGGCCGAAGCGTTACAACGAATAGATCCGTATTAATCGGGATCGGGAAGTGAACTGATTTTTTGCGCGGAATGCATGCGTGACCTCGTCACCTTTTCGAGTGTCGCGCATGGGGGTAGGGGGTCGCATGCCATCTGAGATAAACAGCGTGATTAGAACGCATGTTTTGAACGATGACAGCTCTATGAGCGTCTGTTTACTCACCGTCGCTGAGAATACATTCAAATCAACGATTATTCCGGAACATAAATTCCGTCCGCCTTGAATGTATGCATTCGAAAGAATTCGCATTAAAGCGCGCAAGATATGGTACAATGAAAATGAGTTAATACAGAATACAAATTCGTAACGCAATACAATCTATGTTGACGGTTCGCGAGTAACATCAAGTACGTTCAACGGAAATGGAGTTTGCCATGACGGAATCTTTAGATTCATTGTTATATATATTGATCGTGACGGATAAAAAACAAAGTTTTACAATTGGTCACCTGTACTTGGAACGTCCGGTTTTTACAGTTACGACGCGAATTAATTCGTCATCATCTGGATGACACGCCGTGATCCGATCAAGTTTCCATGGCTCGGTGGAATCAGAGGATTACGCTCGAGAACGACTTTGGCCGACTTTGGCCAATCACTGGACGACGCGCCATTTTTGTTGAAAGTACGCAAATAATCACCGAACCACGACCTCCAAAAATCTTCGGTTATTTGTTGAACTATTTGCCATTGCGAAAGTCTATGTGTGTTTAAGTTAAGCACGCTTAGTTCGGCGGGAGCGAAGAGAGGTTCCGACCAAAAAATGACCGGGAGTCAGAGCGTAATAATCATCGAGATTATCGGAAACGAGAGAGATCGGGCGTGAATTAAGGCATGCCTCTGACAGAAGAGCACATTGACATCTCTTCAAAAGTTAGCGTGGAGACTGATCGTTTTAAATGATGCTTAACACTTTTAACGCTGGCCTCCCAGACCGCCGAAGTGCGGCAACGCAGGGGGTAAGAAATGCCACGCGGTTCCGTCTGTCGGTTTCGGAAGTTAGAATCGCGAATTGCTTTCGCATGTGCATTGAACAATTCGGCGCCGTGAAACGTGGTTCCTTTATTGGAATACATGGATGTCGGTAGTCCTCGACAAGAAACAAATCATTAATACGCTGGGATAAAAATAAGAGAGATATAATCGCTGACGAGCTGTAAGTGTAAAGTCTTGATTGTGATACGAATAATGCGATATAGGTCTTTTGCGATTTATGTCCTTGATCGGGAGTCGTTCGGACAGCGATCGGATCTGCGTAATCAATGCCGATATGGACAAAGGCGCGAGCGATGCGATTGACTCTCGCAACTGGGAGGTCGCCGATGAGTTCGACAGGTACGTCGGCGCGTTCACGCGGGCATGGTATTTATAAAGAATGGATCGAACGGTGGCACGGGCCCGGAGAGTCCAGAATTCGTGGCGTAATGCTGAGCGTTAATTGAGAACCGGCATGCAACATTCGAAGATGATGATACTGGATAATGAGTACTAACAGCGGTGTAAGACGATGGGATTTCTCGTCGCTCCCGGGAGACAAGTTTTCCATCTTCGACGGAGTCTTCTCTGAATATGAACAAGTCCATTCTCGTCCATATAAGAATGAGTATAGAGCGGACTGTTCTTTGATATCAGGCGCTTATGTGAGAGTCGCGATCTCATTAGGAAACATGATTGACTGCATGATTTTGAGCCAGTAGCGTTTGGCATTTTGAATTTCTTCGGGGAATATTCGCTTGCGGATTTTTAGAGCGTCGATTTAGAAAAAATATAGATAAGCAGTAGTTAGTAGCAATTTTGGCCACGAAGAATAACGCGATGCGAGATCCGAAATTAAGCGTAGCATGCAAGGCATATACTGAAGGTTTTGAACGTTGTTCGAGAGAAACATCGGGGAGTATCGAAGGGCACGAGTTCGGTCAGGATTTGGGAGGATGATGCAACCATGAAGGACCTGACCATCATAGAGCATGTGTCTGGAAAAGATCGGGGGACCACGAGACGCGCAGTCCGCGGGATTGGTGTGCGTCGGAACATGACGCCACGAAACTCCGGAAGGAGTGATTGCACAGCCGAAACGCGATTAGCGACAAAAGTTTTTTATCGGGAAGGTGACTGACTCAGCTAGGCGAGTGTAATGGTGGAGTCCGTCTAGCAGTGACATTCGAGATTCGGAAGTTGGGGCACTGAGCGCGTGAAATGCATCAAGCGAGCGAGAAGCAACGCAGCAAATAATTCCAATCGCGAGACGCTGATGGTTTTAAGAGAGAGGATGATTGCCGTCTATATTAATGGTACGAAGATACACTGTGGCAGTGAAAGCCGCAGTCGATGTGTCGGAAAACACACGAAGGATGCAGTGTAGAATATGAGATCCGTAAGTAATCCAGCGCAGAATGCTAATGACATTGAGACACGGAAGTCGTTGATGATAATTGGACCGGCAATTAAGAAATTGGCTAAGAATTTCGTCATCTCATCGGCATTGGAGGAGCTACAGTCGTTGCATGAGAATTTTAGCGGTAATACTAATGGGAGTAGCCCATTCTAAAGGATTGAAAAACTTAGCGATAGTCGACAGAATGGCTCATTCGGATGATGACTATACGATCACGCGGAATTGAAATCTAGCTTAGAATTTCAGAGTATTCCTAAGACTTTAAGGTGCTCATCATCTTGAAGAACCTTATGGCTAAACCATGATCTCGGACAATAAAGTAGTGGCATTGCTTACTCATTTTCGAAGGCGAAAGCCCTCTTTCTTTAATTCGGTTAATTGATCGCGCGTTTGAACAAGAATCTGGTCGGCGCCAAAAGCGCAATCGTCAATGTCTGATGACGTAAAACGAGAATCGCGAGCGGAAATTCGGCACCTTCGTCTACAAGTTGTTCTAAGACTCGAAGGGCTAAGTAGGGAGCGGCGGCTGTGCTGTAAGTAACGGTAAAAAGGCGGTAATCGGTGATTGGTCCGTCGGGAATAGGTTGCCATACAATGCGCTGGTAGTCAGTGTCTCGGGAATCAACTAAGATTTGTCGATACATTTTGGCGATATCGGCTGTAAGCACATAACGGTATTGGCGCCACTGCATTAAGACAGTAGCTAAATCCCTTTTAAGTTTAGGCCAATGAGCTTATGATCATTCAACGATGTTTGATGTGCGGCATGAAGCGTTGAAGATCACTCGTAAGCGGGTGGTTGCACTGCTGTCATATAAGACAGCGTGATGCGGAATGTAATAAATTTGCTTTGGTTTGACAATTTCTGTCGGTAGACTTTTGATCATATGACCGAGTGTTTCTCTGCGAGAAATTCGCGGTACTCAGAAGTGATAATTGGATCTCGAATTAAGCGTTGTTCCAAGTGGCGAAAGCTCGAAACTGCAATAGAGCGTAATTCGCCTATCGAGATAGGTGATCCGTTTTAAAACGATAATCGAACGATATAGCGTCCATTCAGTGTATGGGAATGCGTGGTTCTGAAGTGCTCTTCGCACTGGTGCTCTTCAGAGCTCCGAGAAGCTTTCTGAGGCACTTCCTCAATCTCCCAAAAGCGACGAAGATCGCGATCGAGAGTTTCAAGAACAACTCCGTAATATGCAAGCGCGAAAATTGACTCAGTAATCGGAGGCTATTGGTCCAAAAAGAATCCAGCCGAGTATCGTATTTTGCACGATAGGCTCATGTTCGGAACCTTTTCGTTGAGAACGAGCATGCCGAAGAGATTGGCACCCATTATGATGTTGATCGGATTCGAACTTATGGGATTACGATCAGCAAGTTCAAGCCCGGCGACGTGTTTCCAATTATACGCGGTATTTACTCGATTCGTAAATATTTCGTTAATGATCGAAGTATAAACGCGGTCATATTGTCCGTCACGAGAGGCCGGAGTAATCGTAATTTGGATAGCGTGACGCACGACGGATTGCATTTCGCTAATGCCGGTAATGGAAACGGAGCGATTAATTCTCGAAAGGCGTAGGCTGAGTAAGCGATTCGGAGATAAACGTAGAGACAGATCCTTGAGCGCGCGACAAAATGTTTGTGAGGCGAATAAACTCGCACGCGCGCGGTCGCGAGATTTTGGAGCTCGGCGCTACGGTTTTCGCTAACAAATGCGTAGCGACGGTAGTGTCAATTTCGCTACTCGTGCGGACGTCGAGGATTGCTTAATGTCGATAGGCTTAATGGAATTATCAAAATGTAACAACGTATGATGTCGTTTACTATACTGTCGACACGCGCGAGAATTTGTACAATCTTTCCCAGCATGTTTCGTACTGAAACAGTTCACACAGCGTTTCTGATTTTTAAATCTGAATTCAAAACGGGATAGTGTTTGCTTGAGGAACGTAGAACATTGATACATAGATTCGCTTTGCATAACGGGCAGAACGGAACGGTAGACGCGGTAAGAATTTTCCTCTTGGAGGTCGACTGTGACTTCTCCAATGTGTGCGCGGGTGCAATCGCGTCGAATGCGCGAATGCGAGATGCGAGAAATTGATCAAGTTCGCAATAACGCGGGTAATCTATAGTATTGCCGAGTTTAAGTTTCCCAAGCCTTTCGCGATGACTTATCGAATTTTTGTGCAACTAGAAAAACAAGCTAATCATCCCAATGTTGCGCAATCGAGATCAGGACTTCGCTTTATTGGTTTGATCGAAGCGTGCGAAGATTGTGCGTTCTGTCGCGACAGTAAATTGAAAAGCGATTGTAAATGTATAATAAGGCGACGTTTATGGTATTATCGTACTGGGAAACGAGAATATTTTACGCGTAGTGAAATTATCATTGGTTACGAGATGGTCAAGAGTGTTACTTGCATTCCCATTTACACACGAACACAAATAATGCATATGCTCGACATTCGTTAAAATCTGATCATCATGGATCATTGATTTAACTTTATCGCAAAAGCTTTCCTATTTATCGAAACTTTCGTCGAAAGTCGGCAGGTTGATCCTCAGAAGATGCAACGATGACCGGAACGAGTTATTAAGATCACTTACGTCATGTGCAGCGGGATGGAGTTCGCGGACTTCGTGACAGTCCAGTGTCTCAGTCATATAGTCGGCAGCTTCGTGGAAACAGTCCTCACATGTCAAGAAGTAGTTCTGAGTGAAGTATGCATGGGTTGTCTTCAATTTCTTGTCCGCAGCGTAATTTTACAATTCAGCTCCTGACATCTCTGACGAAGATCTCCTTGAGAGAGACATTGCCGCATTATGGCACGTGTCATCTTGGCCTATTCCAGCTTCTTAAAATTAATGAGTGTGCGAGATATGGCGCCCATCTGCTGCATACTCATCAGTTCGTCGAGAGACGACATGATTTCCAACAGAAAGGCACGACTCGGAATTTTCGAGAGTCAACAATAACTTTTCTTGGCGACGAATCGGCTCGAAGGACCAAAATATGTTGTGTATTTATGACGCTAGTGTCATCTTGTCTGAAAGGCTCGTACGCCAAGGCGATGAGTAATAACAATGACTCTCTTTGTTGTAATGATTCGAATCATTATTGTTGCGTTGAATTTAAGATGTATTCAAAGTGAGTAAGCGCGTAAACGGGTAAGCGAAGCTTGTAGACCGATAACTTGTGCATTCGTTAAGATGTGTGCACCGGTAATTCGCACTTAGTAGTTGACGTCGAGTGGTTTCCCAGTTCGGAAGAAAGTATATTGCGCGCGGTAGCGAGGCCGGCAAATCTCATCGGAAACTCAGGCAACGAACACACTACTGCCTGTCCTCGCGGTATGCGTATATACCAAGAATGTTAGGTAACAAAATGCAGCGATAATACGCGACAGAACGTTGAGGTGGTTCGGCTTCGGCCGAAGTGTTACAACAAATAGATGATCCGTATTAATCGGGATCGAGAAGTGAACTGATTTTTTGCGCAGAATGCATGCGCGATTGTCACCTTTTCGAGTGTCGCGCACGGAGGGGGGGGTCGCGAGCCATCTGAGATAAACAGCAACAGAGATAAACATGATTAGAATGAGATACACGCATTGTTTTGAACGATGACGGCTCTATGAACGTCTGTTTACTTACCATCGCTGAGAATACGTTCAAATTAACGATTATTCCGGAACAGATATAATAAACTGTAGTACATAGTAATTTTACAAATGGTTCGGCGTTAGCAAAATTGCTGTTACAAAGGCTATCAGTAACAAAAAACCAGGACTAAGGCAACGATGAGTGATGAAGCAATAGTTAAAGTCATACACACATGTACGCACACGCGCGCGCGAACGCCTGCAAGCACTTACACACATATCAAATACATCAGTTCGCTTTAATATTGAGTTCGATTAAATATTGAGTGACGCGATGAAACGCAGCAGTACAAAAGGAGGACAAAGAGAGAGAGGTTTTTATCGATACAGAAAGAGAATTAAATATTTGACTAAGAAATAAAATATTTGACTGAGGTATAGGAGAAAGTGACATGGAACTTAGCGGAACAATGAATGCGGAAGGATAATATTATGGAAGTAATCTTGATGACGACCTGATGATAAGAGGATTACAAGTACAATAAAGCTCAAAGTTCAACTGAAGAAGGTCGCAGATATATATATATATATATATATATATATATATATATATATATATATTAGGTGTACAAAAAAGTTCTGAGCTTTTTTTTGTAAAATTCAATCTTTATTCGTATGTAATCGTACGGAAATGGCTTGCT
>Ga0157364_1008412_pt1 | contig 10683 bp, 3 predicted proteins | sample AttsexASBM2_FD_111476 | JGI IMG/M metagenome (GOLD analysis project Ga0157364, IMG submission 111476) | Fungus gardens microbial communities from leaf cutter ant in Ribeirão Preto, State of São Paulo, Brazil - Atta sexdens ASBM2 | ecosystem: Host-associated > Fungi > Mycelium > Unclassified ... | reverse complement strand
CCATATGGCATTTTAGAAGGCCAAATGTTAACGCTTTAAAACCACAAAAAGACGGGAAGATATATAAAATTTAAATTGTTATTTCGGTTGTATCAAATCTAAAGCTCAGAACTTTTTTGTACATCTAATAGATCATTCACTAAAAATGCCAATGCGATATAAGTTATTCGTGCGTAAAAATATATTTATAAAACAAAATTACAGTATAGAGTATTTCGATTCTTACTTTGAATCCTCTTCAATATCATAATTAACGGATTGATAAGTATTGCGGTATACAGTAAAACTAAACAAATTGTTGAGAAGATTATGAAACCAGGAAACAACGTGAAATTATTGTCCAAAAATAAAAAAATCAATTGTTGAACGTCTTCAATATTTGACTTGAATCTAAATAATTATCCAAATGATAGAAATAAACAATAAGAAATAGAAGTAAATGTCTAACAGTCAAAGCTAGATCTTTAATGTTTAAATAATTCAATCTGAATTACTGTATACTATACTGATACATACATATATATAGATATACTATATTTATAATCATTCAAACTGCGCGTCGAATTGGTTTTTCAAACTTATAAACGCAATTAAATTATTGTAGTAATATCATGAATTAAATTACAACAAGCTATTTTAATAATTTGATGCTCAATTAGGTATTTTGTTTGTTGTAAGATGTTCATATATTGAAAAATTGTAAATAGATTGCGAAAAATGTTACTTCGGCTGAGAATCGAACCCGGATCTCTTGTATTCCTTTAGCCTTATATTATATTTGTTCGTATAACACATTTCAAGCCTATTGATTGGCTGTAAGAAAGAGAAATTGTCGGATCTCTCTGTCCTATAATCAATCAATGAACTTAAAATTTTTGTCGTATGACAAATGTAATACCAGTTTTAGATTATCTAGACTAGCGAGATCTTAGTAATATTCTTCGCAATAATTAGTGTATGAAAAATACATCTTTCTCTCAGGAGACGTAATATAAACAATAAGAATTTTACTGGAGCATGCATTTTGATATTTTTCGCAATAAATTGATTTACAGTTTTTCAGAATATTAACGTCTTCTTAACAGAAGTGAGCATCAAATTATTAAAATAGCTTGTCAATTTAATGCGTTACTATAGTAATTTAATTGCATGTATTTATAAGTCCGAAAAATCTCAATTCGGCGCGCAATTCGAATGACTATAAATATAGTATATATACATGTACATATATAGTATATATAGTATATATAATAATTCAGATTAAATTATTTAAGCATTAAAGAAAAGCTTTGACCATTAGGATCATTACTTCTATTCCTTATTGTTGAATTTTCTAAATGCACGATTCAGTAAGATTCTTATTGTTAATAAAAATAAGATACATCCCTGAGCCTACAAAGAAAACAATTTAATAGAAAGCTTATTGTGTAAACTAAAAGATAAGAAAGGCGAGTTGCGAGCAGATAAGGGTGAGTGGTAGGGAAGTAAGGAGCGTAATGGTATTGAGAGGGGAGATCGATAAATCCCGATTGTACGAGCGCATCGGAACAACCACAAGGCAATCCGATGTAGCTGCACACGTAGAAATGTCGCATACAGAACGGTGACCAATGTATACACCCAGCCAGCTTTACGACCGATCGGTGGACGTAGGCGAACGAATGCGCCACTACGAAGCTCAAGCTATCATCCGGTCCAACTTTGTTCGATGGAATTGCAGGACGCTTTGATGATGGATCGATGCGCATCGTGAGCTGTGTACAAGCTATCGTTGTTCTAATGAGACGAAACGACACGGTGCAATAACGCGACCGCAAAACGCGACGGAAGCGTCGTTAAGCAACCAGCTGCGTCGCCGTCATCGACGTCAGCGTCGTTTCGTTATAATGTTATAGCATTTGTTTGTCTGAGCTAGATTCGATGATGAATTATTGTATATGCATATACAATGAAAAATACATATAAATCTATATAGAATTCGAGTTTTAAGAGGATTTCTCTGTGCGATGTACTGTGAATCTCATTGACAGACACAAATACTCTCGCAAAAATATTGATAACTTTAAATTTTGATTTTGAAGTACATTGATCTTGATGTTCAAACGGTATAAAACAGTATAAAGGCATAATAATATTATTTGAAAAAGCTTCCGAGTAATCGTAATTTAAAATCCATCTCGTTCGGAGAAATGCGATTATTAAATCAATTCTCTTTCAATGTTAAGTTAATCTGATTAACAAGCAATTTTGATATTTAAATAATGACGATACAGATTTTCGAATCTTTTCAATATTTAACTAAAGCGCGTAGATCTTGTTTGAAAAGGCCGATCATTTCAGACTTAATTATTTGAACGGTAAATTTGTGTGTGCGCCAATTAGTTTTATTTATATGCGATGTTTACTCAATTATCCTAATGATCGACCAGTGCGGGCACAAATTTTGTTTCGAGGCTTACCGGGTAAATGCCCGATTATGGATTTCGCATTTATTTGGCTCGAGTCGTTTATCAACGTCAACAACGATGCGCGATTTTTGAAGCTTAACAATATTATCGACGTATCATCGGATTCGCAAAAGCGCCGATATAACCGTTATATACAGAAATGGCGTTGGCATTAGTCGTTGAGCGCTTATGCAATTTTGCGATTAAATACAATCCGCTTGAAATTTATTTCACAATATCAACAATATTTTTTTTCATTCAATCACATACGTGCTCTTTTACACATGTGAAATAAAAATTGTATCAAGAAGTAGCTACATTAGCTACGTTAACTAACGGACTGCATAAATTTTGTATATATATATGATTTTATATATGGTTGAATATAATGATATGTTTTCTCTTACATAATAATTAAATCGCTCTCCATAATAATTATAGCCTCCCTAATTTATTCTCTTCCGTACCTATCGCGCTCACGTTCATGCTTATGCAGTGTATATGTAAAACATTTGTTGAAAATTGAGCAAAGGGCGATTTCGATAGCGTATCGATGTCGCCGGATATGCAAATCTGCAATAATCCAAATAGTAAATCACTGGAACTGGCGCAATAGTTTGTAATTGTATTATTGCTCCTCAACAGCTATAGCCAGATTTACAAGCCGAGAGAGGTATAGCTGATCCGTCAACAAGCTGGTAATGATGCAACATGGCCGTTAATAATCGTCCACCCGTGATAATAATTTAGTGATCGATAATTTCCACTCAGTGATCCTACATTTCAACAAACCTTCCATTATTTATTACAACCTGCCATTATTTTAATTATCTCCTTAGTATGCGTGTGGGGTTTCAATTTATTTATTCTATTATTGTATTTTATAGTTTCGAAATTTCGTAAAGCGTAATTAAAACCATGCGATAAAGATAATTAACATGTTTATAATACAATGATATGTGATACACTAAATTTATTTACACTGTAATACAATTTAACAGACAGGACCGATGTGCATGGCAAAATTGCATATAAAATCTCCACAATATTATGCTTTGAGATTACTTTGTACTAAATTGTTTATTTACGACGAATATTTTTCAGATTTTTGTATTTCAGTTATTCAGCGATACGCATTTATTTGTTGCCAATGTCTTTATTACGTCGTATTCGCTTTATTTCGGTTTGGTAACTCCAACTTCAGTTCGAGAGCTCGACAGCTCTCAGTAAAACGTAACCTAGGTTTGGATTTAACGTAATCCGAGGAAATTATGCTCGGAAATCGTGTTCGCCATTTACCCGTAGAAATGGATGCACGCAGACACGTACTCAGCTTCATAAGCAAGTTACTGTGAAATACAAATGCATGTATATAGTTCAAAGCCACGCCTCAAGCTTCCTCGTCGACGATTCAAGATTTAATACTGCGTCCACTGATTAAATAATTTTTAAAAATTGTGGAATGTGAATAATTGTAAAATTTCACCGTAATATATCGCGGAAAAATTCCTTATTAAAATTCTTAAGAAAATAAAAGAAGAAGTCTTGTATCGCCTTGAAAGATTCTCATACATGCTTACAAAGATAATTTAGATAATGTCACATTTCAATTCAGAAATCTACAGGTGAAGGTAATGATTTTCGAACGGCATATTGTAGCGCTGTAACGGATTTATTAAGTGCAACATAACTGGTTGCGAAATTGTGAAATAGGTTGGAATTGACTGGGAACTTAAAATGAAAATTTGATTGCGAAAACCGCCATTGCAAGACGCTTCTTAATGAAATTACTGCAAGTTACCAAATAATGAATTTTCATGCTCGCATTTAATGTGATCCTCTAAATTCTTTCAATAAACATTATTACTTTCGGTATGAAAGATCGCTACAAGTATTTTATTTCTCAATAAATGTCAGACAGGAGTGTCTATGCACATACATTGATAAATCGATCTGTGAAATTTCTTCCAGGTGTAAGTGTGTAGCGTTAGCATATGTATTCCTGTCGTTGCCTCAAACCTCATCGTTATCCGTGGCATCCAATATCGTCTGTGTTGCGAACATTGAATCACCTTTGACTTTCCCGACTATCAATTCATCCAATACCGAAATACTACAGTTGTTCGTGTTCTCGTGATTTGCAAGGATGACCGAATTATTGTTTGAAATAATAATGTAAGACACATATTTTATTTTTTAAATTTTCTGTTCTATTTAAATATCTCGTAATTGATTTAATAATAAATTTTGTCAGAAATTAATTTAATTTAAATTCATTAATTAACAAAACCATATATGTTACAAAAATTATTCTCTATAAAATCATATATCATTTAATATTATTCTTCATCATATCATTTATAATAATTTAATAAAATTTTTCCGCGCAAAATTTCCACAAAATTTTGCGACCGCATACCTTCTCACGCTTATCTTTACTCTTGAGTGGCCCTGATCGGAGAATAGATTGTGTTTGAGAGCATTATGTTAATATTTACATTTGCCTATGATAGAGAAGCCATACACGATGAGAATATTACATGCTCGATCAGCGTAACCCATGATTCAGAATGAAGTCAATAATCGGGACATTGTTCTGCCGACGGGAAAATAAACCAATTAACATCCTCCGACTGTGGCGCTTTTGGCATTTCGATATTCTAACCACAAATTTCCCATCGCATTTCCTAGTTTCCATAGTATTACTCGCTCAGAAAGAAATGAAGATGTACAAAATGAGAGGCAAGAAGAGAGAAGAGGGATAAAGCTTTTTTACACTGCTTGATTATTCATCTAAAAAAAGAGCATGTCCGTTCTTTTTTATCAAAATATATAGCAGCGTCCGAAAGGACGGTTCGTCGAATTTCTCCTCGGGGGTGACGAAGAAATTTAGATATTTAAGTTGGTTTGCCGCGCGTACACCAGTGAGAGTTACCCGCTCGATGCGACTTAAATTATCCCAGATCCCTCGAGTCCTCAGGGCGAAAAAGGATCGAATAGGTTAGCCGATGTGCCGCAAGCGTCCTCGGGGGTGGCACTAAATTAGATAATGAAGCAGACTCCCCCGTTATCTAGCACGCCTGCTCGACTATGCGGACTGCCGGTTGAAGTGTATCGTTCTTGATAATCCACCTTATTTAACTCAATAAAAGCAGCAAAGTGTCAGGAAGTTGCAGATTAAAAGCTGATTCTTATTATTCTTATTACTTTAATCACTAATTCCATCCAATCGCTAAATACATGAGAGTTTATTAATATTTTATTGATGTATCTATAAGTTATACGAAATATGCGTGAATGATTTAATGTATCATCATTAATCAGCGAGGAGGACAAGCTCCTTACAAGCGCTGAATTATCTGGCATACAAAGAAATATCGGACAAAGTTTTGGCGTCGAGAGAGTGAAAGGTTTATTACGATGTAAATTATATTATTAAGCGAATTAACAGAGAAATGCAAACGTCGGAACCAAGGAAGCGAGGCGCGAGCGCACGTCAACTTCTAACAATATTATAGCTACGAAATTCGTAATTAGGAGCGGACAAAAGCAGAAAATTGAACGCGTCTGGCGTGCATCATTCGCGCAAAGGCGGAAATCCTCTTACCAAACTACACATCGAAAGATGGCAGTTCCTCGCGTGACGGTGAGCACCGCAATTCCTCGTCGCATAAGTTTCGCGACGAAGTTTCGATCTAGTCGCCGCGAAAGCCGCGAGCGATTGCGATTCGTGGTGTATTCGGAATTCCCTGTCGGAATTGTCCTTGCAGAATTACATCACTTCTCTTATTTATGTATCGCTTATCTAACATCTTCGGAAAACTCGCGGAAATCGTTTCGTCGTTAATTATCGTCATTGTCGTTGTTCATTGAAGAAGTTTGAGTCGATTAAGTAATTCGCGGTGTATGACAAAATGGACGGATAATGTCTCGATGAACGCATTCGCTTTCATCTTTCGGTTCAATGATCGCGGTCTCGTGTTTCCGCCGTGTCGCATTTATTCCGCGACACTAAGTCCCTCGAAGCGAAGTCCTTCGTCGTTTTTGACTTATCGAGATTTTCATTACATCGAATAAAACACATTTTATATCGATAGACGTAACACTAATATAATACACATTTATAAATGCCGATATATTATATTACGTTCGATTCAAATTTTCATTCGACAAGTGTGACAGAAGCTGTTCTAACCTTCCGTCGATAATAAAAAATTTTTACACAATTTTTATAAAAGTTTTAATGAGTTTTACTATCACAGAAGTTAGATCGTATTTTTTACTTATTTTTTATAGATTTAAATTTATCTATTAGAATTCACAATAAATATATTGAATGTGAATTTAAAATCTAACAATGTCGGCGGAGAGTTGAATAAATAATTCTCTCAGTCTTAAAACTCGAAAGAAATGGACTCTCATTGCGCTCTTCGTTCCTATAGCATCCTGTGCAATGGCCGCGATAAATATGAGGTAACTTCCGACAATCTAGACCGCGAAATAGCTCGGTCAGGGCTTAGAACAACCTACGAAGAAGAAGTGTTATTGTCTTCATGGGAATTAGCGGCGACTTAATGCCGGGAATTTTCACCCCGCCGCCGACTTATTCTGCCTTCGTGGGTCGATCTCTTGCGTTTCGAAGCATGTCACGTAACAACATCAAGGTAAATCCGACCGACACACTTCTGTGCCTCGGCGAGAAAATTTCGAGGTTCGCATAAATTTTTTTTCTTCGAAGAAATGATCGGTTTTAGAAATTACGGTAGATTACAAAACTTGTGGAGACTAAAAGAATTACAGATAATCTCGTAAAGTTTATCTTACTGAAAAACAATATCGATATAACGAATAAATTAAAAAAACAATGCAAAATTAATTATTTCTCAAATGCGAGAGTATCTCCGCGTATCATTAATATTCATTATGGGAATGTCGCGAAATTAACTCGTCACAAAGTTTTTCTTTCAAGATGAGAAAACAATCTTGAGACTTTGAGATTGACCCTGTAAGAAGCTAAAAGCCTCTTGTTAACTAATAATGCGGAAATGGATAAAAGTTATCCTTCATCAATGACAAATGCATGCCTCATTAACGTCGACTATAAACTCATCAATATTAGGAGAACTCAGTATGGACATCTTGACAGTCTACAATTAACTTGTCATTCAATTATTTATCATTCTGAGACGTGTGATCAACAACACGTGTCCGAATACAGTTAGTTTTTTCTGTTCAAAAAACAGATTGATATATAATAACGCCGTGAAGATGGATGTAAGGCGATGATTGAAACCTTCTCAAAATATCGCTTCAACGGCTGATTCACAATACGAGATCGGTGATTTGGAATTTCTGCTCGTAAAGAGAAGGAAAGGGGGGGAAGGGGGGGGGGATTACAAACCCAAGTCGAAGAACACCTGCTTCTCCATCTGGATTATTCCCCGCAGAAGGCGCGCATAGAAAGTAACTGTAGTAATTTAAAAATGAGAGAGTTCGCAGACCAGTCGGTCTCCCTACTTTGAGCTCAAAAATATATTCAAATTAAATTTTAATCTTTAATGCGCTCTAAGTTCTTTCATTTTGATATTTAAATATTTAATTGTACTCCACGTCGTTCTTCTATGAAAGTATTTCATTTCCATTTTAAATATTTAATATCTCCGCCGGTATGCACCATTGTCTCTGAAGAACAAAGATTAAATATCTAAAGCCGTGCGACACCAGGAGTTCGCAATTTCTTTGTAATATCTTCATTAGCATAATTTCTTTATCATAATACCTTCCCTATCCATCTATCTATTCATCCATCCACTTTACCGGAGTTAAACTCGACACGCACGTAAAACATTCACACCCTCTACTACAGCATCGATACCCGCGCGCATGTACGTGATGTACGCGCGGCGACGACCGATATCGCAGCGATGTTAGTGGTAGTGCCGGCACTGGGAATCCCCCGTCTACCCCCCGGGACGCGTGCACTTGATATCTATGCATGAGTCGGCGCACACGCGTGACACGCTCGAGCGTGTCGCGACGACACGCTAACGCAACGTGCAGGATCACGCAAGGGGAGCAATTCATATGTGTGTACGTGTATGACGTGTATGACATGTATGACGTGTATGTATATGGTATATGTCTGCGAGGGGGGTAGTTAGCCAGTGCTCGGTGGTTGCAGCGGGTCGGGGTGCCAGTTGGAGCAATAGTAGTAGTGATGCTAGTGTGTGGCGTAGCCCCGGGATCGATCCAGGGACCACGGCATCATCCTCCAGCCCTCAACGACCGACTCAACCCGGCCCTTCCACCCCCGAGGCTTTGGGAGGCCAGCCACCCTCGCGCAATCTCCCCCGCCTGAACCGCGCCCGTGCCGTGTGCACGATCGCCTTATGAAGGTGGTGGCTCCTCTCTATCAGCCTGCACAAATAAAGCCTGCATACGAAGCTTCAGGTATATGTAAAGGGCTCAAACGGTCTTGTGGCACTCTGGAAATGGAAAAGAATGACTTCAAAGGGCGCTCAAGGGGATGTTGTGTCTTGAAGAAGGAGAAATGGAAATCGACAAGAGAATTCTAAGCTAAGTTTCTGATAGTTTCATTGGTTTAAACCGAACACTAAGATAAATAGGATGACCCTTTGTCTATCTGAATTCGACCATTCAATGAATCAACGTGAATAAAATCATACATATAGTGGACATTTTTATTTAAAAATAAAATCAGATTAGAGAATATATTTTTCAAAAATTTATTTCAGATAATTGATATTCAATACAAAAATGTTACATTAAAAACTAATACTCGCCATCTTTTTAATCAATCTATAAATATGTAAAAACGTGCATAGTATAAGCTTTTTATTGTGTGAGAGCATACTAACGAACTCTATTGTCTCTCATTTTGTTAGAATATTAAAGATATTCGATTGAATTTTCAATTGAAAATTATTAAATAAATAAATCAATTGGATTTTAATTAAATATGCGAAATACGGAAAACATTAAAGGAAATAAAAGGCACTAGATGATAATTTGGATTACATAATAATTTCATAATGAAGTTGTTTGTAGACAATCTTTTAGAAATTAATGTCAGCAAAAATATCGAAATATAAGCGACAGTGCAGGGATGGATAAGTTTATCGCGTTGCTATTTCCTTTGGTTGCTTCGCTTGCAGGAAAACTCTTCGTTGAGGGAATGGGCTCTCCGAGCTTTCGGGCGTGAGAGCGGATGGCGAATGGCAGGCCTCTCGATCCGACAGGGAAAGCTCTCTCGTCAAAATCCTCACCGACGCGAGCGGATTCGAACGCGCGCGCAAGTGCGCCTATTCGACCAATAAAAGAACCGTTGCGAACGGATTCGACGGTTTCTCGATATGTAATTTCCCCCGCAGCGCACAAAAAAAAAGAAAGAAAGAAAGAAGGAAAACAAGAAAAAGCTGAGGAAACATTTCCGCCGTTTATTCCGGTGAGTAACCTCACAAATGAGGCGATCGCACGGCTTAAGCGACGCGAACCAAGTTTATCGCGTTTCGACGTATCGAGTACTTTAAAGCTGCGAATGATAAAAAAAACTTTCAAGAAATAAATTGAAGCCGAACAATAGAACGCGAATATGGATATTTATGCATTTGCACATTTGAGCGGAATTGTGGCGACACGAGATAATCTCCGAGATAATACTTTTAAAATATAAACGAGATTGATAACAAAACTAAAAGCAAGAAATTATTTATCGTATTTAATGGGAGCAATAATCATATTTATTAGAGTAGGAAGGTAATGCAATTTTTCAGACTAAGACGGTGCAACCCTGTAGTTTAACAGTATATATATATATATATTGTAGAAAAGAAATGTTTGTATGGAAGTAAGTCTAATGGTTATCCCCGTTATCGTTCCCGGTCAAGAACTAATGTGATTGCCGTCGAACAGCCGGTGTAATAGTCGGAAAGTAATAGTACATAGTTCGACATTGTCGAGCATTTATCGGTTTTAGCCACGAAAGTTCCAAGCCGTTAAAATAATTGCGACGCGGAGAAAGAACGTTACGAGGCGGGGCCGCGGCAGAGGGAATGCACAAATTCGCGGCCGATTAAGAGCCGGGAACGTGCAATATCCTCTCGAGGAATTTAAATCAAGCCGTTGCGTGGCGGCAATCTCGTCGGTCGAGTAATGTGCGATTTGCGTGGAAACGAAATGCGATATGCCGCGTTTAAGCTCGAGCTCAGGTCCGAGT
>Ga0157364_1008411_pt1 | contig 10683 bp, 3 predicted proteins | sample AttsexASBM2_FD_111476 | JGI IMG/M metagenome (GOLD analysis project Ga0157364, IMG submission 111476) | Fungus gardens microbial communities from leaf cutter ant in Ribeirão Preto, State of São Paulo, Brazil - Atta sexdens ASBM2 | ecosystem: Host-associated > Fungi > Mycelium > Unclassified ... | reverse complement strand
ATTAAAAAAATACAAAATACTTTAATTTGTATTTAAAACTTGAAACAGCACTCGAGATTACACCGATTAGATCATTTATTATGTCAAGCCCTTCGTCATTTTCTAAAGCTACCCTTAACTCAACGTCAAATTCCTCAAGCCCTTCATCTCTCCCTTACAGTTCGCACCTCGACTCATCCCCTCAGCCATGTCGGTTGCAAGACGCTACAGCTGCAGCTGCAGTTCTCGCGTGCATCCGCAGAGGAGGTAGAGGAGAAGGATTACTGGGAGGATGGCGTGGGATGATTGTGGGGGCAAACGTAGGTGGGGGTGGATCGTACATACGCGGCCGGTGCATGCGGTAATGGCGGTGCATACGGTGTACCAGTCAAACGCATACCGTATTGATTTTAATATCTGTGTAGGAAATAGAGGAAGAGGAGGTGAAGAGAATAGAAGAAGAAGAAGAGGGGAAGGAAAGAGAGAGAGAGAGAGAGAAAGGGGAGAGAGAGAGAGAGAGAGAGAGAAAAGAGAACAGAAAGCTTTTACACGTCATTTAGGCACCTGTGGCTGCGACTTCTGATGCATCAGCATTTTATTCGCGTATTAAGGCGCATTGGCAAGTTTATTCAAGTCGATTTACTTTTGTGCAGAATCACAAATACATTATATATACATTTCAACATTCTCTTCTTTACGTTCATTAAAACGTAATCTTATTCACAACATTATTTTCAAATCAAGTTTCATAAAATAAAAACAATAGTTTTTTAGAAAGACATTGTATAAAGAACTTTATTTTAATTTTATTTTGTTTATTTTAACTACTTTATTTTAACTACTCCTCGAGATGAAATAGATAAAATAACTATCCCTGAATATCGTCTAAAATTAATCTGCTGATTTGATTAAAAATTCGTTCACTCATGAAACTAATTTGAAACATGGAATTGGGTGGTAGGGTGAGATAGATTTGTAAATGACGAACGCACTAATGGTAAGTGACAGTGGCTAATTAATTAGTATCGAATGTTCGACACAGCAAGAGCGATTAAACGCAACATCTGAAAATCCTAATCACTTACAAATTAATCCGGACAAACATACGCGCGGCAAATAACAGTAATAGAGATACGAGTATTATGAGGGAGTTTTTGCAGTATCATGTCCAAATAACGTGACTTTAATGTATATTGTATTTGGATACGTGGCATTGCAAAAACTCCTTATTTTTAATAAAAAAAAGATGATAAATCTCAAAATCATTTAGATATTAAAATAGTGAAAAATTTCGCGTATAAATAAATATGATTTAATTAAATAAATAACTGTAATTCTCTCTTATTACTTCAGTTATTAATAAAATAATCTAAATCTTTTGTACTAATCATATTGACTAAAAGTAATTATTATTTTTAAAAATTTTGTATTGCTGCATTTAATTAATGGAAAATATGCTAGTACTATATGCCATTATATATAACGCAATTATTTCCGTCGATTCTATCGAATAAAAAATATAAATGAAAAATGTACATAGTGTAAATAATACAAATAATAAGTAATAATAATAACAACAAAGCAATTAATATAATTTTCTATATACAACTGAATTATTATTAACACAAAGGTGTTCAACCTTAATCTGTACAAATTGATATTAAATTTGGTACATAATGCAGCTCGAAATAACGAGATAAAAGAAGAAACAATTTACTTGATATGCTACCGTTGCTTGTAATAATAACAAAACTTGTTATAAAGATCGAAATATAAAAGGATTAAATTAGATACAATCCGTATCGCTTTTGTTGGTGAATTAATCACAACTTAATTGAATCTAGAGAACACTATGTACCTACCAAGCAAACCAAACTGCCCTGTTTACTAAAGGCATTCATCTGGAATAATACTCCACGCTTTATTACAATAAGATTATTTATTTAGGATCTATGGCGCGATAATTGTGGTAATATATAATTTCCCGATAATAAAGTTAATAATCATTATTACGGCATCATTAAAAGGTATTAACTGTTTATTCAACATTTAAAAATTATGAAAATTACCTGCACTACAACCAAATTTCCATGTTTACTAAAAACACTCACCTGGAATAATAATTTATGCGGCTTTACACAATGAGATTAGTTAGGATTAGCAAGAGTAACCGTTGTAACAAATATATTTTCCAATAATCAAGCTGATATTTGTTATCAAAATCATTAAAAATCATAATTGTTTATTCATTACATAAATATTGAAAAATTATAAAGATAATAGATATTATTTAGAAGATTTAATACTGTAATGATCTCATTTTTATTTCTTCTAAAGTTGAAAAAATTCATATTAACTTTTTCAATGTCGAGATATACAAACTGATACATTATGAAAAAAAAATTTGTTTATTCCACGAAAATAAATTTTTATAACGAATTTTTTAATTAATTAATGAATAATCAACGAGCAATAATAAAAATTTGAAGAGGAATTTAAATTTTGAATTTATAAATTAAATATAACGTAACTTATTAAACATAAACTATAATTTTTGTTAAATTTCCATGACTACGAATAAACTACTACATGAGCGATTTGGGATTATACAAACGATTATATTGTTAAATTAATTGAGATCTATTATTGAGGACAAGATTTGCGTCCGTTACATGATTTTACCGTATTTAGCAGTTGACAGTGGCCAACTATATAACCCATTGTTCTGCTCCATAACTGTAGGATATTGTACTTTAGTGATTCCTGTATATTACTCATCTGTCATGTGCCGTACAAGATTGATTTTCGGCTGTGTATAATAGAAAAAAAAAACAAAAGTGAAAGAAACACAGGATATGGGCCAAAACAGTTAAATATTCTTTTTGTTACAAATTCTTTGATATATATTCGTAGATTAAAATCAATTTTTCATGAATGAAAATATAAAGAAATCTTTAGTTTCAAATTAGAATTTAATTTTTTGAAAAAGGGATTTTTGGCAAACAGCCGCTAGGAAAAGTGACAAAATCGAACTATTTAATTAATGTCAAATGAATGTTATTTTAATATGATTTTTTTAAAAAGTATTTTAGAAATCTTATTATAAAGAGTTAAAAGAGTTAAAAATAAAAAGAAATAATATTTATTATTATTCATCTCTTTCAATATTTTTACTAGCGGAAAATCGTCTTTCATGAAATTCATGAAAAAAGTGATTTGAAAAAATATCCAAGGACTCTTTGAAATTCTTAACTATTAAATTAAAACAAATGGTAATAAACGTGTAGAATAAATATCAACGTGTACAAAAGAAATAATATAAAGTTTAGCAATTTATTCATTCGATTTTATCGTAATATTTACTTTACAGGTATTTACAAAATAAATATCTCTGTGATAAATAAATATAAATAAATATAAAATATATAAAATAAAACGTTTAATAATTTATTCAGTTCATTTATTCCAATAAATATTTCACATTTTAATATACGAGGCATTTAATGCATGCACGTCTCTGTTGTATTGTACTACTCAACATTTTCATTTGCTAAGTATACCCAATATTTCTCAAAATATCGCACATTGGCCTTCCTGTATAAGGCTTTCTCTCCTCCCCCGAGAACCCGTCGACGAGACATAGGCTGCTGGATAGGACAAGGATTGGCAAGAATGAAGAGGGGAAGCAGGGGAGTAATAGATACGGACTTCCTTCTTTGTCGGCCGGGGAGTCGAATGGCGGACAGACGGACGGGTTAAATTTGCATGGACGCTTGTCTGCGTTTCCAATTTCACGCATGCACACATTCAGCAGCCCCGGGAACAGTTTGGGCAGTCGGCAAGGGAGGGAGGAAGGAGGAATGGCTGATAATAAACGGCGTCGATCTCGGCATAAATCAAGGCCGCGAATCCCGGCGCGCATCTTCGCGAGCGAACGGAAAAAAAAGGGGGATTGGAGGATAGAGAGGGCGAGAGGAATCGGTCCATCGACAACGGCCAAATTAATCCGGCAAGCTTAAACAAGCGGAAACCATCCCCCGCAAACCTTACCCTCTTGCGGCGAGGAATTCCCGCAACGGACCGCGCAGGATTCCTGTTGCATTTGCATGTGTTATTATTACTATCGTTTAATATACATGGCGTGCCGGAATTATTTGATTCGGTGCAAATTTTGTCTTAACGAAGACAAGAACAACTTCCGATAATTACATAAATTTGATATAATTAAACTCAATATAAAATAATATAAAATGTGAAAATTTGATATAAGTTTTATTCCGATAAATTTTATAAACAATTAATTATGTCATTAATCAATTTCGATACTGCGGAAACGGAAAAACAAATCCTTGAGTCAAAAGTCTCATTGAATTAAAATTATCGATTTATAAAACACCTTGCAAACTAATTTTTTATAAATCTGAAAGTTATTTAAGAAATGAAATATTTGAAGAAATATACGAAATCCTTTTTTTATTTTATTTTAAATATACATATCTATGTTTAAAGTGTATTGAATTTCTGGCATCTCAGATTTTGCAAATCGTTCGGGGATTTAACGAACACCATAAATATAGAATTGATAACGATTTGCAATTCGCGGTGTAACTAGAACATACATGTGATTTTTTTGACATATCGATTGTTATAATCGGCTTAGTCGTTCAGTTGCTATGGTGAAACGTGCGGCGAGCTTTATGCGAGTGTATGCATGCATTTATACACGAAAGCTTCAACGATCTTCCAAACTTTTTACGTGAAACAGACTCGCAATATCTTTTAATACCTAACATTTTTCAAAATGTTCCACGTTACATACGTTAAGTTAATTTAAAAATATTCACTGGTTATATGTTTCGCAAAATAAAACGTTATTCTATTAATATTCATATCTTGAAATTAATACATTTTTTTCAATTATTATATTTAATATTTTAATTAACGCGTAAGACTAACCTTAACTTAGAATGTCGAAGAAATTTCTCGGTGATCCATATGATATATGTGGGACTTGACATTAAAAAGCGAAAATCTTCCTTGGAAACACCGAATACACAAATGCGATGCAATCCGACAATTCATACACGTAAACAATATGGATGCGAAATATCATGATTAATTACAAGAATGATTATTCTTCTGTCTGCAATCGCGCGCGCGTATTTTATTTTCTCCATCTGCACTTTAGAGCTTTTTTTTAGAGCCGAAGATTTGTTTTACTATTTTAGACTTTCAAAACAATGTGAAAAAGTTTAGGATTATTTTTCAACATCTTTATTATTAAATATTGAATAACTTTCTCGATTATATCACAAGGGAAAAACTGAACTCTGCTTTCTTTTTTTATTTTTGAAAAATTTGAGAGTGAAATTTTACTTGTGCTAAAACAGATTCAAAAAAAAGACGGAGAGTTAAATGTTCGGCATTCCCAACATATTTGGACATGCGATTCGTCCGCGACAGATATAAAAGTTGTGAGAGAAACATGAAAATACACGAAAAGGACGGTTATGCTAAAGCATCTAAAAAAATATACATCTGAAAATAATTTTGTTGAACCATCAAAATAATTATGTAGGACGTTCAAACTGTACTGTTAAATTCATAAAGTCAAATTATTTAGTTAATTTAAATTACTTGTACATTTCTATAGGTTGCCACATTCAATATCATTAATTTAACTAAAATAATAACGTTAAACTAAATAACGTTAAACTAATTTAACTCAAGAAAATGCATTAAATTTGACTCAAATTTAGGTTATTATTTACTAAGTGCATACATTAATATTTACATTGTACATTGTTTATTTGACATTGTTTATTTTGAAACTAACCACTGAAATGGATTGATTTACATTTTGACACATGGAAGTTAAAAATTTAATAAAATATTATTTAACCCAAGAGATTGAGTTGCCATTGCCCCTTTGATCTAAGTAACACGGTGTGTTATCATAGAAAATGTTTAACGTCAAAACTTTTTTCAGCATCTCTCATCACGCTTGAGAATCCAACATAATTATTTTAACGGTTGAACAAAATTATTTTCGGATCTATATCTAACTAAATTTTTAGATAGGTATTTCAATAAAATCGTTCTTTTCGTATATGATGTGACACTCAATTCCACACTTCTGATATGATTTCTCGAGAGAGATAGAGTCCCCAGTTCGAAATTCTCACAATCCACTTACGTCGCGTAAAAAACATAAGAAATGCAAAAATGCACAGACATTTCAGATATGTGCGACTGGCCCGGCGACAAGTAAGCCGGAAATTATATACGTGTCGCGAAGGTGAAGGTTAAATGTTCGTGCGAACAACAACCGCGCTCGACGGACGTCATGACTGTTGGGTTATACATTATATTGTAATATACAACAATCTGACAAAACGATATATGATATATGTGATAATTCGATACCTCTCGTATATCAAACCCGTGCGTTACCGATTCTTGCAAAGTATAGTCTTTTCACGAAGCGGGACGTGCTTGTGATAATTGTTAACATTTTTCAATGGCAGAACTGGTACGTACTTAGTGCACATTAAAGCCATTATACTCTAACCTAAATATAAAAGAGATCTCTTAATTAGTAAAATGCCCAATATATATTTTAACAAATAGCACAATAAAAAAATACATTGAAGATTTCGCTGTTTAACTTGATTCTATATTTTTATTAAATATATTTTTACGTTAATTTGTGTACAGTTTTAAAATGCACCGAATGTGCACTAATTCTATGAATGAAAAACGCTATATAAGATTGTAAGCAAACCAAAAAGTCATAATAATAACATCAAAATGGTTGCGTTCAGCAGAAAAAGCAGCTTTGCAACTGTTGTAAAATTCTTTAATATGATTTGTTTATACCATAATGTAAAAAGAAAAATAACATCCCGTGGATATGTAATAAGAGTGAAGAGTTGGAGCCAAATTTGATTGGCTGCACAATATTGCTATTGCCATTATGTACAATATTACACTTTTCTTTTTATATTATGATTTATATATTTATTAGATTCAATGAGAAACTAGCAAGATCAAGTATATTAATCTTTAAGTAGATGGCAATTCCATGCATAGTTCTGGAAAGAGAACAAGATTTTTAAGAAAATAAAAAATATAAAATAAGAAAATAAGAAAATATAAAATATTGCCCAGAAGTCTTAAAGTTCATTATATATTTTTACATTCTTTTATTTTATATAAGGATATAAAAAATGTAAATTTAACTCTATATGTATTAAAAATATACCAAAAATATTACAAAAGTGTAACTGTAAAGATAAAATTTATTTCGAATGTTCTGAGCACTCTTTTATCTACTGAAAGATTAAAGAATTTTACAACAGTTGCAAGTTGCAAAGCTGTTTTTTCTGCTGAATATAGTCATGACTTTAAAATTTTTATAAAAGCAAAAGTATATGATAAAGTGTTAGCCGATTGTTGTGTCGTTTTTAGAAAATCTTTGGCAATTATATATCAATGTAACAGTGTGTATGTAGATGTCAACACAATTTTAATTGTTTTCTATAAATGACAAAACAATCAACTAACATTTTATTTTAATATTTGCTTTTGTCCTAAAAGTCATATTTCAATCAGTCACGATTCATTTTTATGTCATTTTAACATTATCAAGACTGATGCTCTGTTTGAGACGATGAGAAATAAAGTCACTCTAGATTGATAAAGTCAAATTCCCACTATTTTAACGCAAAGATGCAGCTTTCAAACTTACATATTTGTAGTTTGTAAGGGAAAATAAGGTTGAAATTGTAAATGAATTACTTTTTGTAATCAGTTTTGTAATCAACATATGGAGGAAGAAATATGTTTAATTTATACATATATTTTTTACTTTAATATCTTCATAGCAAAAAACTTCATAGTGACATGTATGACAATAGACTCACAAATAAATTATAATGATGTCTATAAAATTATCGAAAGGCCACAGTAACATTATTGTCTTAATTCGTACATATCACAGCAGTGTCATAGTAAGAGATACAATTTTTATTACAGATTCATAATCATATCATAGCGACATCACCTGTGACATTCACACCTGTGACTTTCGCTATAACTTTGCTATGACCATGATGTGATATTACATCTGTAAAAGGCGACATTCGCACGTCACCATGATGTTTTTGTAATATTTTTTTGCTATGAGAGACGGATTTATTTGTCATTAAGATTTTAGTGCATAAAAGTGCAGAAGGTAATGTAAGTACAATTCAGAAGGTGGAAGTTCACGTTACATATAATGTAATCACCGAAAGAAAAAATAAATTTTATAAAAGCTAAATATTTAGTCCGACGAAAAATGTGTAGGAAATTTTGCACAGGTTAAGCTGCATCTAATGTGTAAATGAAATGACATTATCCGCCATTTTGACGCAAAATGCTAAAAAAAATGAATATATCATTGAGATTTACTTTATTAGTTTACTGACTTTAGGTGAGAAGGTGTATAGATGAGAAGAGGCGTATTTGAAGACATTTGTATTCCTGTGTATTTGCTCTCAAATCGATATGTTCCGATATTCACCACTTAACCTTTATTTAACATTAGATTACATTTCGACGCTGTATTGTATTATATTCCGCTGCCGTTTGTATTAACACCTTTGTATTAACTCGTATTCGCAACTCGTATTCGCAACGCATATATGCAACTTTTACGCATAAAAGAACGACGTTGAAAAATCTTTACGTAGCAACAACGCAAGTAACTGAAGTGACGTAATAAGAACACTGAAGACTGACACGATCGACTGCGGCGACAACTTCACACGATTCGATGGCGCGACGCATTCGATAACTCGACGCAACCGACGTTCCGAATTTTTGATCGCAATTAATTCTGTCCCAGAATTTCATTAATTAACTCGCCCGCCTGATTCATTTAGCACTTTCAATATTAATAAGCACACACATATCACCTTTATAATTCGTAAAAAAAATCCTGTGAAAGTAATAAACTACGATGAAAAGAGCCAGACATTGCTTATTTCACCTCCACGTATATTTACGCTGCAGCGAATTACGCAATGCAAATTATTACTATCGACACAAAAGCAAAATTAATTCAAACCATTGGCATCACAATTGCCGCAGATATTTCAACCATTGAATTGCCGAATTATTTCAAGCGTTGAATTACCGAATACTAATTTTAATTCAAACGATGCAAAAATTATTTATGAGATGTGTTATTTGAAATGTACTCTGAAGAGCGAAAGTTTTTCTTGGAAATAACTATCACTATATCTGTTACGTGATTTAACAATTTGCACACGTAAATGAGAAATGTCGTATAATTATAACCAGGCATAGGATGCGTTCCGTTCCACATGATGCGCATGACGTATCATTTTATTCTTCCTTAATATTCGACGAACAACAAAGATAAAATGATACATCATGCGCATCATGCGTGAAACGGAACATATTCATAATTACGCATTGGACATTCTCGATAAGTTCGCACGCACAATTCGTCTCCGACAAGTAAAAGCAAGATGAAAAAGTATAAAAGTACAATTCGATATATTTGATACTTCTGATTTTAAAATCCGCGCACATGATTCCACTTAAGGCCATGGTACATAGAAAATTATAAACGAATCGACCAATCACAGTCGAGAAAGTGAGATAATAACTCTCGTAAGCAATAGCAAATAAAAAATATTAAAGATAAATGAGCAAAAAAGGTTATATTCGGTCAAAGCGAATCTTAATGCTTGATAATATCATCAAATTAATATTATAAAAATATTATAATACATTAATAATATTTTGTAAGAATCTACAATTTCCAATTTAAGCAAACAAGTTATTTACAGTGAAAAGATTATTATTAGCATATTATTAAATTACTTATCAATTTCATTTGTGATATACGTACTTCAACTTCAATTTAGAATTGTGCTTCAAAACCGACAAATAATCGACGCAATTTGCTTGAACTAAAAATTATAAAATTTACACAAAAGTATTATTAGTCATCAAAATTTGTTTAATCTTGGTCTTCTTCGCTTATTTCTATTAAACATTTCTTGATCGATTTTTATTTAATATTGTCAAAAATGCTTTACATTTTTTAATGTGCCACTGATCTTACAATATGTAAGAAATACGTAAGAAAAACTGTAGAAATATTTTCATTAGTGAATGCTTAAACCGACACGACAGTAACTGAGGCTCGGATTATATGTATCTGTCTTGTGTCTGCGTCAAGATTAGATAATATTTTCCATATTATTGCGATACTCGTTATGTATTATAAGGATATTTATAATGTCCACGATATGTAATACACATGTAGTGATACATGTATGTAATTCAATATTCTCTTGGAAATTAATTCGCACATATCATCCCGTTGATTTTTGCGGAATAAAATTCACGAAGTGGGACGTGATAAAGACACGAAATTACCATCGAATTGCGTTTCGAAATATTCCATTATTTACCGAATATTACAAATGCATGTTACAAAAAATTATACATCGTCATTGTTATTTGACGTCAAAAAATATCATATAAAGAGAAAAAATTATATTTTATAATGATATATATATATATATATAATATATACACACACATATATATGTATACATATTGTATATGTGTGTGTATATATATTTTATATATATATATATATATATATATATATATATATAT
>Ga0157364_1008410_pt1 | contig 10685 bp, 3 predicted proteins | sample AttsexASBM2_FD_111476 | JGI IMG/M metagenome (GOLD analysis project Ga0157364, IMG submission 111476) | Fungus gardens microbial communities from leaf cutter ant in Ribeirão Preto, State of São Paulo, Brazil - Atta sexdens ASBM2 | ecosystem: Host-associated > Fungi > Mycelium > Unclassified ... | reverse complement strand
TAAGTATATAACCGATACATACCTAAGATATGTTAGTCGCTTCTGTAACGAAGTAATTAACATATGATGACGTAAATAAATTCTGGATTTGACGTGATATTCAAATAATCGTATATTATATTAGATTAAATTGTTGGTATTGCATAAAGAATTAAATATTACAAATAACGGTTATGATTTATTTATCTAAAGTAGCGCGTTTAGCAATCCATGTCCAACATAAAAAAATTGAAATTTTCATTTCAAATTGCTAGATTATGTCTGATTTTCACAAGAAAGTATACACAATTATCGCTGCATTTTTAATTGCGCTGTCAGTGTATGTACAATTATCGCTGCATTTTCAATTGAAAATAATCAAATTTGATTTTACACAACAATCCAACAAATATCATCGTGACGATGTACAAGAAGAGAAAAGCAGTCTTTTAATGATACGATATGTTAGATAATAAAATAATAATTAAAGCGATTAAAGATTGATGAGAAATTGATGACCAAATTAATACAGAACGGTGTCAAAATTTGAGAGGATGGCGGACAGAAACTCGCTTAGGGTTCAACGAGAGTTAACTACGGATCAGAACCATTCCCGACGGGTTTCGCAGTCGACATCATAAACGTGCAACATGATGATTAAGATATGTAGGCGAGTCGTTATTCACGCTACGAACTGCATGTACTGAGAATCGACGAACGCGTTGCTCGTTTCGATGCAATGTGCTTTAATGATGTTACGGGCTCTCGGCGAGAGTGAGCGAGGGGGATGACCACGGCTTGTTGACCCATTTTGGACTTTGTGCACGGCCCGCAACTTCGTTGCGGCCACTGACGTGTCGCCGTCCGATGCAGCAACTTCGCGTATTATCGCAATAAGAACTTCGTCGGCTCCTGTCATTCCTGCAATCCGTCCGTTCCGTTCGCGCATACAAACCTGCGGAATTCGATCGGATTTCACAACCGGACATCCGAGCGGACGTGGAAGATGGAGGCTCCTAAAGCTAACTTTAGCTTCATCTTAAAATTGGAAAACGTAATTCTGCCGGTTATAAAGGCGATTTAACTTGAAAATTCGACGTGGGAGCCCGCTGATAAAATGAGAACGAATCTTCGAAGTTGCATTTGAGAGTTTCAAGCAATCAATGAAATTTCCTGATCGTAAAAGAAACGAAAAATGGACTGAGAACGTTGATTTCATTTGTATATTTCAATGTATATTACGACAAATGGTACTTGTATTAAAAGAAAATGGATTCAAGATCAATGTTTTACTTCGAAAATATCTCCCTTTCGACGTCTATTATCGGACAGATCTCCCTTAATATCTGTATAATACCTTGCTTCAAGCGGAATCAATTATCTCCAAGTCTGAGAGCTTGTCACTTGATTGCGTAACAAGCGATAATAGCTTCTGTATTGATATTCATTAGTGATATTCATAGCGAGTACTCCGGACTCCGTAATAATACGCTAGACGCGCAATTTAATGCCTGATTAATTAGGCATTAATTAAATTAACCGTTAATTATATATAATAGAATGTATAACAATAGCTGTAATAGAACCATCTGTTCTCCTTAAATTTGAATCAGTAGATAATCACTGACAGCAGTCCTAAGTATGTCATTGGTAAAGTCAATGAATAAAATGTGAAATATCTAACCTAGCTAACTTTGCTTTAGATGAATAAATTCAATGCATATGATATTGGAATTGACGTGTGAATATCGGTATTTTAATTATACAATGCTCAAATTTTTTCTTTTTTAGTTGAATTTTACTGATTACCCAAGTATGCCACTGGGTAATCAATAATTATCTACCGATTCAGATTTAGAGAGTTTGAATAAAAACATGCTACACAAGCACATACCTTATTGAGTTTAAAAAAAAATCTCTTGTATCGTTTATAACGACGCGAAAGGAACTGACTTACAATTGCGGAGTCAGTCTTAGAGAGATTAAATACAATGAACTTCACCATCATCTGCTTCGTATGAAATATCGGTAAATATCTTTTCGTTAGTTTAATTCAATACGCCAATTTTCAATTGTCATTGTGAACATGACATGCAATTATTTCGTACACTTGCGACTTTGAGAATCGATATGTAATACGGAGCGAAAAACTTCACAGTTCATTCGTTTAATTTCATTTTCTTCTTTGACGTCTCTTTTCGCGCTCAAGAATTGACTCTGCTCGAAAACTCGTCTCTTGCGAAATAGGAACTTGCGAAGGAGATTGGTTCGCAGATGCCGTCGATCGAACAATACCTCTTCGATGAAGAAGGTCCCGCGTGCGTGATGTTCATACGCGTAATAGCGTGTCATTGTCATTGATGTCGAGCAACGGTCGATGATTGCCGCTGACGTTGCCGGATGCGTTACTATGATCCGAGTAGCGGCCGGGGTCCTGAAGAATTCTGTATGAGGGGCGCCTTAGTAGTTGTTATCGCCTGGAGGCACGGAAGTCGGCACTAGGCTATGCGAGGGTGACCACGCCTTCTGGCTCTGGCGACCAGCAGTTGTCGGATAGCCAGCAGCCGATCACCACGGTGAAGAAGCCGATCAGAAGAGCCACAATGATGTAGATCTCCGCCTGTCCCAGCGAATCTGCCCAACACACGCGACATGACGTGCTCGTGAAACGCACTCGATACGTGTTTGAAATGTGCCTGAGGTCAAGGGAGTAATTAAGCTTTGCTTAACGGCTTCGAGGCTAAAAGGTTGCATGCATTATGGGAGGATCATCAGTACACACGTTAGGTGCTAATACACATGCTTGTTGCTTCATCCCCTTCAGGTATAATTTGTTATCTCGAATCCACATATACAGTACAATTGAATTAATTGCATCAGACGTTATACAGCGCTTGGGGAAATGTATGACGGAGTCATTTGTGAAATCAAAGCAAAATCAAATACAATGGAATAGCGTAGCTATATATGGAAGAAATTACAGCTCGAAAATAAAAATAAAAGCCGAAATCATCTTTAGATTTAACACATTTTTCGTTTGGTTTTCATTGATCCAAAAGAAGTTTAGTTATTTTAGCCTGCAGTCATCTCGGCGAACTGTAGTAATTATAACACAGATTGATTAGCAACATTTAGAAGTTTTAATTAACTGAACATATGACTAAATCGATTCCTTGCCTGGCAGATTGCAAATTCACTGATTTGAATTCAATAAAAACAAAATTCCAACATTAATCATATTCTTCTCTCACTGTTATAGAAAATAAGATTTAATATAAAATAATATAAATTTTATATATATGTATATATATATATATATATACATATATAAAATATTTTTACTTTTTTTGATGCATTATGCATTATAATTCCATAAATATTTCTATATGTTAATTACAGAATTAATTTCAAATTCCTATTCAATATCAGTGATATTAAAGCCAATATTCGGTAACTCTTAATGACAGTGTCATTACATTTTCATTACGTAGATTTTATATATGTATACAAGCTATGCAACAACAATGTAATACTAATACTATCATTAGAAGTTAGAGAATAAGAGTCTAATTTAAGAATAAAACAAATATACAAATTTGAAATTAAAAATTAATTATTTTTGTCAATCAATAACATTTAAAAGATATATAAATTCACATGCTATAAATGATGATAAAGAATTAATATCATATTAGATACAAGTTCATTCTTTTTCATGAAAATCAAGCAATTTTAGATGTCAAGGAACTTTGCGGTTCAGTGGAGTCCTAATCTGTGATGAAAATTTGAAATTTCCAAAGCGAAGGAGGCTCTTCTCGGCCAGGGTATTTGAAAGTTAAAAGAGGTTCGAGCCAACGAAGAACACGAGCAGAACGACGTGGTTTTGTTTGTTCGTTTCATGAATTTTTCACAACCGTCGCCATTATTATCCCTACACTAGTCCCGGGTTTACATCGATGTCAGTAAACGACTACTATCTGCAGCAAAACAAAACCCATTGCTGTCATGTAATATATACGCTCACGATAAAATAGCGTAAAATTCTTCATGAAATTCACAAATATTAATTAGAATCTAATCCAATTTGCTAAACAATTCTCGTTTTCTGCTTGATCTGTCACAATAACTTAAAGAAATACGATTGAACTTCGAATACAATGGACACACATTATCTATAATGCTCTATAATAATCTATAAGTCTAAATTTGAAAAGTTCCATTTCTAAAATAAGAAAAATAAGAAGATCATAACGACCATAGACGTGACTTTCCGATAATTTTACTGAGATGTACAAAAATTTTTTTATGTTGCATTCAAGCGTATACGTAACCGCAAGTGGACAAACTTTCATAAAATTGCAGCATAAGCCGTGGTTTTATGGTTCGACTATCATAATATAAGATTTCGTAGCAGATGCTGTTACGCCAAGATAGTAAACCAAAAAAAGTTTCCTCAACAAATTGCGACCACCAACTGATGTGCTGGAAGTCGACGAGCATATAATATAAATTGTATCCACGTTATGTCACCGTCATATGCACGAGTATAATTTACGATGATGTGGAATTTTCGCAAGCGAAATATTTACAGACATGAGTTATTTGAGAAATTAATAACATTTATAGTCTGCGAGTATTTTTATAGTTTTAAATCTCTGTATTAAAAATTGACCGCAAATATAGATAGAAAGAAATCCTAAAACTGCCCACTAGATTTAAAATATATTCATGCACGATTTTAATTGTAATAGAAATATAATAAAAATAATATAAAAAAAGGAAGCTTATATAAATGTTCCTATGTAAATGATTAGCAACAGATTTTACAAACTTCATGCCTGTGCGAAAGCCCTTTAAGGCAAAACAGAATAAAAGGAGTAAAATCTTTCACGAATGAAGTGAAGAGCTTACATGAAAAATCACTTGCATAGACATAGTATATTTAGGATGCTTTCCAGCAAGGGACACAGATGACACAGTGTAATACAGTGAATCATTATATTCTTATTGTACGCAAATGTTAAACATGAGATTATATTATGCTATGCCTTTGCTGAAAAGGCAAATAAATAATATAAAAACTGAACTAGGCACGGTTTGTTCATGTAAAAGAAAAAGAAAACACAACTCAAGTCTCTCTCTCTCTCTCTCTCTCTCTCTCTCTCTCTTCCTCCCTCTCCCTCTCCCTCTCCCTCTCCCTCTAACAATGATTGTTCTCTATCTATTAAAGAAAAAAGAGAAACCCGAGTTGTATTTTCTTTCTCTCACATGTGAGGGTCTCACATGCTCTATTTATATTATGTTAATGATTATTTGCATCAACAATTTCGAAGTCTTTTCGACAAATTCTTAACAAAAAAAAGGAGTCGATGACTTACTCTCTAAACTTTTTAGAGTATACTTAATTAGAGTATATTTAATTAAACTTTTTAGAATAAATTTTACTTTAAAGAATTTAGAGAGTAGAATTTCATCAATATCATTCACAAGTACGAATGTTTACACAATACAACAATAACCGAACACAAGCACAGAAGAATGACATAAATTCATTAATTACCTAGAGGACCCTTTGACTTCCACAGGCCTTTGATGAGAGTGGGATCGCCGCGACGCCAATCGCGCCATCCTCGACCCCGACGAGGCCCCTGCTTGTCGGCCCAACTCCTTGAACCAGTTTCGGAAGCTGCGACACCGCCACCGGCTGCACCGCCACCGGCTCCACCGCCGGTCGATCCACCAGTAACACCGAGACCGAAAGTGGCAGCTCCGGCAGCGCCGGTGGAGAAACCGGTAGCTCCTCCGCCACCGCCGCCGCCGCCGCTTCCGGTAGCACCACCGATAGAACCACCGCCGCCGGGGCCCGGGGTGCTCGGCGACGAACCGGCCTGCGGCTGACCGTGGCCCCCAGTACTTCCACTCTGTGGCATCGGCGCTCCCGCCGCTTTTTTGTCCGACCCGGAAATTTTCAGGAAGCAGCATGAAATGAATACAGTAGGACGTGCGCACCGTTAAACTACTCGATTCGCGTTCGATGATCAATTGGAGTTTCAGGGCGGACTGTGTGCAGTCTTCCTCCGATTCATCTATCTTCGCTTATCTAACGAAAATCGCTCGGAAGAGTTGCGGTTGTTACAATTGTTATTTTAAAGGAACAATGTTTGACTTTGTTCTCACTTTTGTTGATTCTTCAGAGAATCGCAAATTGCGAAAGCCAGCAAAGAAAATATTTTTTTTCTATAATAAATCACTATCTCTCTGATTTATTTTTTAAACTTAAATAATATATATAATTTTTATCTTAAAGTAAAATTACTTAAGAATAAGAAAAACACTATTTCATTCGAGAAATCGATTTATCCAAATTTGGAAGTTTGTTTGTGTACGCAAATATAGAACAAATCTCATCAGAATTCTGAGAGAATCGATCTTAGCGTTAGATATGCGAAAGAGCAGTGTAATGGAGCAGAAGGTTTCAGTGCGAAGGACTTTTCAGGTAGGTGAATATGCAAAGAGATCAGAGGATCGTATAAACTGCTTTACTAGATTTCCATTAATATTTCATCGATTATTCCGGCTTTAATTAACGGTCACGAATGATCGTAATCACTAAAAGACAGGAGACAATTCAATAACAGTAAATCGAGAATATAAAAGTATCAGAGTGGTCTTTTTCCTCTCTATATCGACGGAGCGTCTCCCTCATAGCTAATGCATGTACTTAAGGATACAAGAGAATTTCAATCCGTTAAATCGAGAGGTGACATTGATGTAAAGGATTGACGGCCAATTTACAGAGATGAGTGATGAATCGCATTTTCGGCACCACTCAACGTAATAGACGATGCTGAGTACAACAATAATAAAAGAGAAGATATAAATCGAAATTCTACAATTACGAATATGATTTTGTTAAATGTGTCAAATTGTTATAATTATGTAGTTGTTAATTACACACCTCTAATTGCACCATTAATATAAAGTATTTATTCATTATATTACAATAATTATATTCGCCATTATCTCCAAATAATATTGCAATTAAATTCTGAATTACACAAATTCATAAAGAAACAATTATTTATTCCTTGCCGTATTTTACTCCTTTAGACTTAAATAAGCGTGATAAATTTGCCGTCGGAAAAAAAGACGACGTCTACAATATTTCCCATGACGCATGCGTGCGTGTCTATCATTTTAATTAAAAGAATTTCTTCTTATTAAATTTCCTCAAATATGTAGAATCGATACATAAATGAATATCAGATAAATAAGAGAAAAAATTTTTATCCCATATTGAATTTCACGCATGTTTTTCCATTTATCGAAACATTTATAAATAAATATTATCGCAATTACAATTGTAAAAAATATCAAAATCTGTTTTGCTAATATTAATTTTTTTGTTACTAATATTAATTTTTATGAATAACAAAAAATTAAAAAACAAGTAAAATTTGCTAAAATAGAAAAAAATGTTATAAATGGCAACTTTGTTTATTCAATAATTTTATTTCTTTGAATACAAGAATATTGAGGTTCAATGAATATAAAATTTGTTGCGTCTTTTCTGCATAGCGAATTTAGCGAACCATGTCTTTTCTCCACATGAAAACAGAAATAAATATTCAGATTTTTGTTTTCATGAATAATCAAAAATTTTTAACGGAATTTTTACACACAAATAAAAATAAAAATATTTTTCTTATTTATCAAATATTGTTTATCAATTTCATATATTAAATTTTTTTAATTACATTACTTTGCAATGATTAAATGATGTACAATACCTTAAGTAGCTTCACAATTGTAAGTAACAATTAAGAATCTTTAATTATAAAATAAATATTAATAAAATTAGCAATATATAATTCAATTAATGAGATCTTTTTAATTAAGAAATGTGCAATATCGTCATTGTTAATATAAACTTGGTTGATAACAATTGTAATTTTTTAATAATATTTCACAGCAACTGAAATGCACTTTTTATTATTCCAAATCTATTTGACTTATGATATCTACTTCTCAAAAGATTTAAGGACACACTTATATTTAACGCGTGGAGGTATAATTAGAATATAAATTTAAACTAAAACATCAATCAACGATTATCAAGTGCCATTTTCGTCGCATGCATAAGTGCCAAAAGTGTTAAGGGGGCTCTCTTTTTTTTTAAAGTAACTTAAAAAATTTAATTTACCGTCAGATTTGCGAAAAATGTGATTGACGGTTTCGCAGCATCCTTAATGCAAAATCGTGTTAGCGGTATAAAGAATGCAAATTTTATAAAGAAAAACTTTTTTTAGTATTTTCTACGTCGGTAGTATCGAGTATAATCTGCACATGTAGATTAAAATTTGGATCGTCGCGGTGCGAGGAATAACACTAGAAATCTAACCATGAATAGAAAATCGATAAATTTAAACGAAGTCTAATTTAGGATCAGCCTACAGCAGTCTGTATTGAAATTGGGCGAGTTATTAAATCCGCATAGTGACCAATTTTGTTTTAACCAATCATCACAAAAATTGCTTTTTCTATATAAGACCTACGCCTATTTTGTTCTTGATGGTGTTTGAATTTTTGATTGCATAATTTCGCACATAATTATTATACAAACAAATTAAACTTTAACGTTTTGTGATTTCAGAAATTAACACACTCATTATATATTACAGTTCGTTGGATTAATTAATTATCAAATGCAAAATTACAAAAAAATAACACTAAACGACATTATTCTCAAACGTGAGTAAAATAATTTTGAAATTTAAATTTTAATAGAATTTATAAACAATTTTTCTTACAAATTATGCAAAATACAAAATACCAATTTATATACATGTTATGAATTACAATTCACTAGATTAATTATTAAATATGAAATTATAAAAAAATCATGAAATCGATATTATTTTCAAACATGAATATAAAATAATTTTTAAATTTAAATTTTAATAGAATTTATGAACAACTCTTCTTTTCACAAATTATGCAAAGTACAAAATATTATTTTATAATGATCTATTTATGTTTCATTAATACGCTTATCTATGAAAGCAATCATAAAAATAATATCCTGATAATATTCTTATATTTAGAGAATTTGAATCTTTAATTACTTACCGCATAAGGAAAGCAACAAAATAGTGGCAAGGAAGAACCAACCCATACTTCATCAACAGGTCGTTCCGTGAGAAATCGTGCTACATCGTTAAACTTCACGTATATGTCGAAATTGTCAGTGCCTAATGCTGCACATTGGAACGAAGCTCCTTAAAAAAAAAAAAAACATTTCATATTAGAAAGATAAAGCAAAATAAAAGAAAAATCCTTAAAAATATTTTTATTTTAAATTCATTTTTACTGACAAAGTAAAAGTGGCAGAAATTGAATTGAAGTCTATAAGATGAGAAGTCTATAATGTCAAACTGAAGCAGTTAATATTAAGATGTAAGTTGATATCAATGTAAGCCACAGTTGCGAGTTATCTCGATACACCGTTAAATGCCAACGTTTCGTGAATATTGCAGTTTACTTCATCAAGGCGAGAAGCAACTCGATATTGATACTTGCCCTGATAAAGTAAACTGCAAGTAAATTGCAATGTTCACGAAATGTTAGCATGATGTATAGAGACGGAGATAATCCGCAAACCGAATAGCTTCATTAAAGAAAATATCCATGGAGGTTTCAAAAGTATTATAGTGTATTGATATACTTATTCATAAAGTATTTCTTTAATAATAATAAAGAAATACTTTAATACTTCTTATTTCTCTATTATTAATAAAAAATAAAAAACACAAGATTTATTATATTTTTAAAATTTATGCATAACTAAATAATATATAATTATAATTGCTTTGAAAATTTAGTTATTCCCTTTAAATTAATAATTCTCTTTAAATGTGTTCACATTCTTCATATTAAACGACCACATCTACATGTAGAGCTTTCTCGTAAGGCGGCTGCAAACGCCTGCATGGTTAACTACTACGAAAGCTCGAAAATTTCCTATCGGTGGATTGCATCGCGGAGGCATACGAATAATTGAAATGACCTACGTCAAAAGCGGCCTCTGTGCTGTGATGGCGCGGCATTCGCCATCCTATATAATCGCCGGCAAATAATGTATAAATTCGTTTTCGAGAGCGAGTCGCACAACGCTCTCGACATTTCCGTAAACCAGTAAATGGCTTATGCATGAGCGCGCCAGTATGAATCCTGGCTAGCTGCGGGCAAGATTATATTCCTATTCGCGAAATACCATGAAACGTCGCACCCCCCAATCTCTACATTGTAAAATTGATATGCAAATCATGACTGTACCATGATCAATATTATCGAATCGGTTATGCATATTATTACAACCTAATTTCATAATATATTGTCTAACAGTGTTTAAAAATGATTTCTTTAAATTTCTTAATTAATCCATCAAAATTTAATTTAATTAACTTTTCGACATTGTTGCAGTCGGATCATAATATTACCACAGTTTTTCACGTAATATTTTTAAAATCATCAAAAATAATAGGTATTTTATTCAATTTCGATATATTCTATCTATATAACGCGAGTTTTAATAACTTTTTTAATGACTTTGAATGATTAATTTGTTTACAATAATAGTGACAATAATAGCACCAATAAAGCATTGAGAAAAAAAAAAAAATATATATAAAAATATATAAATATAG
>Ga0157364_1008409_pt1 | contig 10685 bp, 6 predicted proteins | sample AttsexASBM2_FD_111476 | JGI IMG/M metagenome (GOLD analysis project Ga0157364, IMG submission 111476) | Fungus gardens microbial communities from leaf cutter ant in Ribeirão Preto, State of São Paulo, Brazil - Atta sexdens ASBM2 | ecosystem: Host-associated > Fungi > Mycelium > Unclassified ... | reverse complement strand
ATTTGTGGAAAAAAATATTATATATATATATATATATGTATATATGTATATGGACATATTTTGTACATATAATTTTATAATAATGGATTGTCCGAAAAGTTCGTGCCGACTAACCTATATAATTTAATAAATGTATACTAAAATTTAAATCTTCTGCGTTTCAATTTTCCTTCAAAATCGGCACGAACTTTCCGGACAACCCAATATAATTATATATGAAATATTTTTCCCACTTTACGTTATATAAAATCCGCGCAGTATATAATATTTTTAATAAAAGTATTTACAGTATTTACAGTATTTTTAATAAAATTGATGTTTTGCTGTCTTTTTGTTATTTTTTAATTACTAAATTTTGTCATTCACATCTTATTCTAAAAATAAAAGAGTTTTTAGTATTCATTATTTTAAATAACTTCTGACTTATTTCTTATTTAATATTTTTAATCAATTTCCGGAAACTATTTTATATTTTTTTATTTTATTTTTTAAACAAGACATATCATTTTTTTTACTGATTTCAGCGATTTTATATTTTAAGTTTCTAAAACTTATTTTATATTTTTTATTCGTAACAGTTATTTTACCGAGTCATGATGAACATTATACATAAGTTTAAAGAATTTCTGAAACACGGAATAATTTACAGTGATATTAGTGTCTTAAATTAATTAATTAACTGAAAAATTAAGTAATGGTTAACAGATATTTAGTACTTTTAGTCAAAGCTGTATTTAGCTCAAATTGTTTCACAATATTTAAGAAAATTTGTATCTTTATATAAAGAATATATAGAGTATTTGATCAAACTTTATTTAAATATAAATTATTAAAAAGAATAATAAAAATTGAGACATAATATTGGAATATCAAAAATATTCCACACGAATAATTATTAATTATGTTTAAAAAAACCACGCAAGATAATACAAAATTGAACAAGTACCAAAGATGGCACAAAGCAAAGCGCGAAATGTACGACGGTATCAAAATCACGTAAAATAAATCATGAATATTTTTCATACGCGATAGTTGGATGTCCGAACGACAAGTAGCGAAGGGTGGGGGAGCATCAAACGTGCCGTGCGGCAAGGTGATTGACTACGTCATCACTTTGGTATTCGTTCGGCGACGTTGGAGGGAGATGACAGTGAGTGATACGAGTCGCTCCGGGTGTCGCATTAAATTCACGAAAATTAAAAGATACCAATAAACGCGAATTGATCAATGCTCATAATTTGCAATATATTTGTTTTCTTTAATGATCATGAATGATAACGTCGAGGGCTTTGTCTAAAAAACTGTCAATTTTCAAATCGAAAGCATGAATTTAAATTTATTGAATTATCGGATAGTACAATTAAAATAATAAATATTTTATTCTTTTATTTAAAATACATATTTCAAATAGATTTTAAATACGATCAGCCTGACTAAAAGGACTTATTTAAAATAAAAGATATAAAATAAGACTTTATATTACATGAAACAAATTAAAATCCAATTAACATTTCATCACGGAAATAATTTCTCTTCGTATCGATTTTCTCGAAACTTAGCTGCAGTTTAGATTTAGTGATGTCATTTAATGTAATTATATCGTGGTACATACATTGAAAAACATATATTTGATATTTATTTTATAATTTCAAATATTTCGTATCAACTAATAAAAGGCAGGCTGACAAAAGGCAAGAAGTAAAGAATGTTTTTACTTATAATATCCTTTTTTTGACAAAATTGCTTATGTGAAGTGTTTCTGAGACATTCCAACATTATATCTCAATTTTTATTGCTCACTCTCTGATGATTTACAATTAAATAAAGATGAATAATATTGAAAAGTAACAAAAAGCTACAAGGCGTCAATCTTTTTTTTGTTAAAAATGTTGTATACACTGGGTAGATTTTGTGTAATATAAAATTATTACAAACTAACAATCACTAATTGTAACACAATTGAAATATGTAAGATATTCATGTGATATGTATGTGCGTGAATGAATCTAAGAAATAGAGCAAAAACTATGTGCAACAAAGCCTATTAATCGGAGAACATTAAAAATGTAAAAACTAAAATTTAAGAATATATTTTACTTACTTCCGTTAATATTTCGATAGAAGATTGACCTTGGGGGAGGGGGAAGAACGGCACGGGGTGGCACGGGGCGGTGCGTCACGTTTACGCGTAGTTACTGCGCAGTCATTCCCTTACCAAAGCTCGTACAGGCAGATAGCTGTGTCGCGTGCCGCTCTTCTTCACGTTTTTTTTTTAAAACGTAATCGTGACAAATGCTAAATAATATGAAACATTGTATTTTACTGAATACTAAAAGTATACAATTACTCGTAAAAATACACAATTAGCTCGCACGACTAATTAATCATAAAAGAATTGAGACGACAATCATATATCACGTAACAAATATTTCATACGGTTCATTCATTTGGAATCAAAACGCGATAGAAAAATATAATTTATTACTATTTTACGATAATTACGGATAATTATTTTTATTTAATGTAACATTTTTGTCTCGCTTGAGTATAACTCGATTATTCTTCAAGCAGTATCACGCGAGCATAAAAAAGCTACGTTAATATAAATACTCTCACGCAATTTCTGCTTTCACAATTAATATAGTTTATGTAATTAATAATTTAATTAATTTTTTGTTTTCGTGCATCTTTCGTTATATGATCCTTATAAAAAATGTAACTGTGCAACTATTTGTTCTTTTCTATTAATCTCTGGCCCATCACATTGATTCTAATCATATTTTACAGACATCGTAATGAGAGATTCAGCCCTTGTATATTACATTTTTTAGATGATATTTTCTCAAGGGTACACCTTGATGTGGTGAGAGGGCTCAGTACCCGGAGGATATACATGAAAAAAACGATTTTCCTCAAGTATTTAAAAATTTTCGGATTTATCTGAACGATATATCTAGATAAATTTTTAGATATCGAATAAAATCGTTTTCTTTGTGTAAAAATCCAATGACGACAAGTTAACATACCCTCGTCCGCCGATTTAATTGAAAGTGAACGAACCGCAGCCGGTTCGTCGCGTCGCGCGTTTGCTTCGGGAGTGTCGCTAAAGTTATCGGACTAATGGACTTTTGACAAAGCCCATTCGAATGGTATTCTAGTTCGACAATGGAATCATATCTTCGATGTTGCGACAGGAAAGCGGAACTCTCTTTGGGACATTGTTGAGGTGGTCACGGTCACTGCAACGCTCTCACGCCAAGTGCTCCGGGCACGAGGTGATGCTGGCCGCGTAATGTCACGCACTTCGCAGTGCGTGTTCGCGCGGTTTAGCAATTATTGTTGCTGTCGGCTAATTGAGGACACGCTCTGTTTGTCGGCAAACGATTCGGCCCTTAGCAGTAAGAAGTGATCGATTGACTCGGATTCGTCTCTGGGTCTGTATTCTGTAACTCGGGTTACAATCATTATGAGCACATAACGATTGCACAACGAGTTACAGAATTCCGCCCTGATGGATCGCTCAAAAAGGAATTGTATAACTCTAGTCAGGGCACTCATTTCTTTGCGTTTATCTATCAGCATCTGAATGATTCTCGCGTTTAATATGACTTGATCAGAGCCTAGCTCAAGTAGTTTTTTTTTAAAACTAGCTCGTGACTAGGGGTTGGAACTCATTTCTTGAATTGTCTAGATTGTTAGACAATCGGCAACGGCACCAACTTTTCTTTTATTAGAGGCGCTTGTCACATCTACCAGCCTCTTCGAATCGCTCGTGGTACAGCACCACTTGTCACTCTCACTAGAACTAGTGGTTAGGGCATATGACTGAGTAATATTAAACGTGATGTAGGCGTAAACCAGAGGTGACGAATTCGATATGATCGATTTTGTCTTCTTTCGTGTGGGACTTAATTCTTGTTCGGCATTCATCGTGTGTTTTGCAAGTACTCATCGACGTGTGATGTTGATTCCACTGATCGAAATAGCAATCTTATCATGGGTTTTGTAAATGTGGAGTGCCGTAGTATCGCGCGAAAGACTTTTATAAATGAATAGTCCGCGCGCGTTTATAGTGTATTATGCGAGTGTTTTACGCGAGTGTCCTGTGCGAGAGGATGTCGACCCGATTATGAGAGGAGGAGGAGGTCTGGGAGAGGCATCGGGCAACGGCGGAGCAACTTTGCGGTAAATATTTTTTGCTCATGTAAAATTAATATCTTTCTTCTATTTATTTTTGAGTTTTATTTTACAATGATTTAAAAATCATAATTAGAAAAAGAATTATTTTAAAATTATTTTGTAATTTCATATATACGAATTATTAATATTTGTTTTCAAAAATGTATAATTATTTTATAAATGTCTAACTCAATAATGAATTAAAAAATTTGATGCTTATAAAAATTATTTTGAAAATTACAGAATCATCGTAGCGACGTTGCAGATGTAACTCCGCTGTTGCGCGTCGGGTTGGTGAGTGATGAATTAATGTTTTTATTGAGGCAACGGATGTGTGATAATTATTAATATTTATATATCTATAAATGCATATATGCATTAATTTAATAAAAATATACGGATAAATATTTGTATAGCATTCCATACATCCGTTGTCTTAAAATGGATAAGTTAGAACAGATTAGGATAAACTTAATCCTAGATGCCTTCTTATGATACATTGTGCATGCACTATTAAATTTATAGTGTCACGTTATACCCAGTTTGAGTTATTTCTAATTATTTCTATATGTCGCCACTGCTTTTACACAGTATCTCGTTAATTTAACTATATATAAGAATAAAGTAAAAGTATTTAACTTAGAAAGATTACTCAATTTAGCTCAAATTTTTGTTTACTTACTGCAAATTTACGTTAATGTGAACGTTTTGATACTAAGTAACTCAAGTTCGGTTTGATAATTCAAACTTAGAAATATAATAAAAAAATAGGTATCGATGTTTTATATTAAAATAACTCGGAAAAATATTTTATATAATTAAAAGTAATTTATAAAATTGTATAATTTTATATATAATTATATAAAATTATACAATTTTATAAATTACAAAAACAATTGTATAAAATAATGTATAATTTTATATAATTATATATAAAATATTTTTTCCTGGGAATGCATCTTGGAAATAAAAATAAAAAAGAATAAAATATTTGTTTTTGAAATATATAAAATTAAAAAATATAAAGTTTATATAAAATAATAATTAGAATGAATGAAATTGAAATTTATACGAATATCATAGCACGAAAAAGCATTTGTTACAGTGTAACAAACAAATATGTTTTATTAATTTTTCTATCTTTCCTATTCCTAAATATTTATTCAGGATTAAGTTTTATACAAGTTGGTGCAAAAAAGCAATATCACATACATATACTATATATCCTATATATATAATGTGTATTGTTTTTTAAAAATTCTTTCTATTGTTTTACATTTATTTGTATACATGTTATTGATGAAATAACAACAAAAAATTTTATGTAACGCATATAATTTATTGATCTCGCTTTTTTATAAAAGACATTTTATGGTTATTAATTATTATTGTTTATTTCAATGCACTGACTTTAGCCTGATCTTTTATAATTTATCCATATGTAGTAATTGGATTTTATAGTTAAAGTAGTAACATGATGTAAGATCCAAAATGTAAATACATTTTACTAAGAAATAGAAGAATTTTATCTCATAATTATTTTAAAATCGCGTTCAGAGTTTGTGTAACTTAGAATACTTAATATTAAAATAATAAATTATACAAAAATGATTCTAATAATTTATAAAATACAAAGAGATATATTTATTGATGCAAGGGAAAATTATTCCTTTTATATCTTTCATATGATCTTACATCATTCATCTGAATTTCTCATCTCCGCATGCTTTGAGATTCAGCAACGAATCGTTCGAATCGTTAAAAATACGTATATGGGCCTTGAATTTTATCGGATGATAATCGATTTAATCATTTTCAGTTCATTTTTAAATTAAAGTTTTTAAATTTAATAGAACTTTAATTTATATTGTAATGTTTATATTAAGAAATTTAATCTATAAGTTTTATAATATTCGAAACTTTTAAAAACGTTGATGACTTAAAACTTTTTTTTATTTAGATTTATTTTTAGTCTTAATATTTATATTTTTTAAATAAACGTGAATAGAGAATAAATGCAACGTTTATTTATAATATTAATAGAATTATTATTATTATTATTATTATTATTATTATTATTATTATTATTATTATTATTGATAATTATTCATATTAATATCTATAAGTCAATTTTATTAATATTATGGCCTCTTCGCGACGCATTCGTGTTTCGCGCATCGTAAAATCTTACGCCGATTGCCGATGATGTTAATCGGCAGTAATCAGCAATAAAAAGGAGTATTTCTCCTTTATTGATTTCTAACATATGAAGCCAGAACGTTGGCCAGGAGCAACGAAAGGTGAGTTCAATCTGGCCAGAAGAAAGAAGAGTATCTATGAGTATACGAAGTAGGTTGGTGTGTAACAATTTAAGTTTTTAAAAGGAACATATACACTAAGAAAAAAAATTTGTTTAACGAACTAAACACATTTAGTTGTTTGCAGATTTAATTATTTTATCAAATTTTATTTAATCGAATTTAATTATAGTCTGCTTAATGAATTATAGTCTGTTCAATATTAAATAGACTACGGTTAAATTCAATTAATAAAATTTGTTGAATTAACCAAATTTGCAAATAACTGTGTAATTAATTAAACAAATTTTTCTTCTCAGTGTATAAAAATAAATAAACTGAATATTCGGGAGGGTAACTTGCTCGCAAATTGCGAGTTTTATATTTCTTTGAATGTTGCTTATTTAAAATACAAAAATAACCAATAAACAACAGAATTAATGAGAGTTAGCGCGGATAATCAAGCGCAAGTTTTGTAGATTTTTTTTAATCTACAAAACTTGCGTTTGATTATCCGTGTTGTCTCATTAGCCCTGTTTTTTGTTAATTTTTTTTTGTATTTTAAAAATTGAAAGCCTTTTTTAATAATTACTATTTATTACTTATTTATTATTATCATGATCGATTAGATCATCTCGCTGAATTTATCAGTATGCGATAGGAGATGATTAGGAGATGATTAGTACCCGAGAAAAAATCTTTTATATATAATTATATAAAATTATATATATTTTTATATAATTTTTATAATTATATGATATAGATAAGTACGTATAATATAAAGTTTATGTAAATTATGTCCAGATAGATGCCACGTATTTTTGTAACCCAACAATTACTATTAAATTATATGTATATTTATATTTATATGTTTATATTTATATTTTTTTACTGAAATACATATATCCCTATTAAATATTTATTCAATACAGATTTATCTTGTCGTAGTAACCAAATTGTTAAATAATTGATGTAAATTATACGAAATCGATGATACATGTAATAACAATAATTGTTCATTGATCTAATAAGTTTAATAAATTTTTAATTTCGAAACTTTTTTTTAGTTTGGATTTTATTTTAAATATCAAAAAGTCATTAATAATTTTAAATAACTTCTGATTAAAAATTTGATGTTTAAAATACTCGTCAATTTTTCTTCGCATTTATTAGTACGTACAAATTTATTAAATAAGTCATGAAGATTAGAGCTTTGATTGAAGCAATGATTAAATATTAATTTTTTGCTTGCTTTTTGACATTTACATTGGTAACATTACAGAATTGCAAGTATATTTTAGTGATCAATTTATTATATGCAAAGACCTCATTGTTGTCTCTCGGGTGCTAGTGATTGTATCGATGGAAAGTCGAAATTATTTTCATCATAGAGAATTATTCCTCGTTGCTTTTCGTAAAGTCCATTCGCGAAGTATATTTTGATGTCTCTTCTGGAAATAAAGAGTTTTCTTGTCTACAGTTACTAGAAGTAATAATTTTGTTAATGAGTCAATGACAATTGCTACGTATTTTAAAGTCAAGTTGCGAAATTAATTTAATGATATTTTAGCATATAATTTTCGTTGCTTTCTTTATTTTTTAAAATGTTCTCCCACTAGTAATAATAACATTAGTAATATTACTGTTTTAATTTAACAATTTAATATTTTTAGGAATTTAGTATTATATGATTAATATATTAATACATAATGATTATTTGTTTAAATCCAAATTATTAAATAAATAAATTTAAGTTTTATACACAAATTTGCTTACTTTTTGATATAAATATGATTGCTTTAACAAAAATATGGATTACGAATGGATATATTTCATTTTTTAACTGTTATTTTTAAAGTCATTTTTAGGTGTTGGACATCCCGCCATTGCAGAATGTTATTAATTATTAATTTATATGTATACGTATTTTTCTATGATAAAATACATGCAGATATTGTGAGATTTTATTTAACAAATTTTGAATTTCGTTGACTTAGACTTTTTGCCAAAATATTTTATATTCTTTTAATAATGTTATCGTGAATATATAAATTTAGTTAAAAATGTATGGGTACATACAGAAAATTCGAGGTAAGTCGAATGGGTATCTTCATATTAGCAGGACAGTAATAAATAAAATTTTTGAAAATACAGAAAAATACAGAAAAATAAAGAATTGTAAAATTTTATATAATAATAATAAATTTTTCATAAAAATATAGTATTTTAAAATAAATATTTTAATATCAGGTTCGATTTATCTCGAACAGGTACGTGAAACTTTGTACTCATACATATAAAAATTACAATAATGCATTATATTTTATTATTATTAAATATATTCCTTCGTAATCACTATTGCATAAAAAAATTATTTTATCTATTTATTTTTAATAAGGAATGATTTTTAATTATGACAGAAAATATTTTCTCATAAATTTTAATATTATATTAGAGATCCGATAGAAATGGTAATTATAATTGACATGCTACTAAAATTATTACTATCATAAGTAGTCTGGAAGATTTCGGGATTCACACTCTCTTGCAACAAGACTGATGGATGATGTTTGACGAATTGCTTAACTTTTCTATGCGAATGGATCTTGTGAATTTAACATAGAATCATATATACATTAAGTTCGCTCTCCACTATGAAAATTGTTCTTCTTTGTATCGGATATTAACCATCATGAAAGGATCTTGATATGATTTATTGGGGTAGTTATCTTGAGCGCGATGAAAATGCTCTCATAAATATATTAATGACTTTTTATCACGATATTGTTAAATTTTATATTTCGCAAATTAATAATTAATAGTAAATACGATTTAATTGTTAGTATTTCTTCTGCGTTTATCAATATTTCATTAAACATTTTTAGAAAAATTTGTGTTATCGTATGTATTTTCGACGTTTTCGTATAATCCCGCATTACTAAAATTTATTAATTATGCTCCTATATATTATCATTTTTATTATATTTCGAACAGCATTGATAATTTCAAATAATTATTATAATTGTAATATTGAATTGTATAAAGGATAATACAATAAAGAATAATATTAAAAAAGTTATTGCAATTTCATTAGCGCGGAATACAATAAAATAGACATAAAAATAAAAAAATAAATTAAAGATATAATTACTTGCAAAAACGGGCTACTAAATTTATTACTAGCTCGTTTGTTTTATGGATGAATATGTTAAGAAAAAAGACCGATAAAATTGGCGGGAATGGTGAAGAGCCTTTATAACTCGTTTTTGCTAAATTATATCTTAATTATATCTTAATTATATCTTAAATTATAGTTTAGAAAGATTTTAAATTTATCAAAAGTTTCTATAATTGCTAGCAATTGTATAGAAACTTTGATATACTAGTAATTATGTTTGGTAAAAACGGGCTGAAAACTTGCATTAAAAAATATTAATAACTTCGTAATTTTATAAGATATTGTAAGATAAATATTATAAGACAAAATTCATTAACTTGTTTGAATTTTCAATTTCGTTTATTAAAATTCAACAGAAATTAAAATTTCTTCGTTCAAGAACCCATTAAATTATCTCTCCTATGGATAATCGGCACGCTTTTATTTGGAGGATTTAGTACAGAGATGAACCACATGTACTTCCGATGATACGATTTTATCGATAGTATCAGAAAACGTGTAATCACGTAGATTTCCCAATTGGAAATGGATAGTACTAGATATTGACGATAGTGTACACGCAATTTCGACGATAAAAAAGGCTGATATAGTCTCTCTCAGATTTTTCTCTGATATAAGAAAACATGACTGCCAATAAAACAGTCACAAAGAGGAAAAGTAAGCAAAAAATAAAAACAGAGTAAAACAAAAAAAAAGAGTACATTGTAGACAAGTTATAATTTATAGTTTATATTCTAAAAATATAAGTATTTAAACAGAATAATTATTCTGCCAGGAAACTTTACATTATAAAAACTTTAATAATTAGAAAAAATTGATAGATCACTAATTAGCCTAAAGAATGTGCTTTGAAATAATAAGTAATGTGTATATAATTTATTGTTCAGTACAATATAAGCCAAAAATTTATTTCAATTAGTACACAATATAGAGAGCATAATTAATTTAACAATATTTCATTTTACTCCTTTCACAGCATATATATATATATATATATATATATATATATATATATATATGTTTTATATATT
>Ga0157364_1008407_pt1 | contig 10685 bp, 17 predicted proteins | sample AttsexASBM2_FD_111476 | JGI IMG/M metagenome (GOLD analysis project Ga0157364, IMG submission 111476) | Fungus gardens microbial communities from leaf cutter ant in Ribeirão Preto, State of São Paulo, Brazil - Atta sexdens ASBM2 | ecosystem: Host-associated > Fungi > Mycelium > Unclassified ... | reverse complement strand
CAAAATACTCTACTTGTTTATTATAATTGGGTGAAACAATACTAAGCTAAAATTAGAATAATAGCATCAAAATAGTCAGAAATATATATAGAATATTTTCTAGAAAAACATAATGTATTTGATAGTGATAGAGAAACAGTATAATAAACTTAAGATCTTCTAAAAGAGCTAGATTGTAAGAAATTATCAAAGTGGATTTAGATATTTTCTACTTTTATAATTTCTTTTCAATTTCTCTTTTTATTTATAATTTATTTTTCTTCTTTTCTTCTTTGGACTTAGCTAGAGATTAGCTCTCATTGTTTCTTTTGTTATAATTGATACCTCAAGGATACAACATGGAGAAGGGTCAAGGGTAATGACAATATAATTGGCTGCACCAAAGCAGTCTCAGTCAGTGCCTCATATAGTAGATACTTTATCCTCACTTTCTCCTCATGTACTATGACTCATTTACCTCATGGACTCCACCTTGATTCCTCATGTCTTGTACATATATATAGCATAGATATTATCCTGTATCCTTACGCTTTATCACTTCTATAACATCCCTTATCTTTTCTTAAGTCTTTGTCTAAGTGCAATCTGAGCTCACAGCTAAGATCGTAACATTTGGTAAAGTATCGACGAGCTCATCTTGTAAGAGAGGTGTAGTGGACAGAATTCATGGACAAAACTAGGCAAAGTTACCTGTCAAATGAAATATGTATAGTACATATTACAAAAAAGAACCAAGATGAGTTCCAGAAGAACAAACAAAATAGAAACATTGTCATAATGACTAGAATCCCTACAGATCACAGAAGAAGCCTTAAACAAGTACAAACAGACAGACATAGAGATGTCAGCAGCACTAGCATTAGTAACAAACAAGAACATACAAGCAGCCATGCTGAAAAGCATGGTCCCAGATCCAGGATGGTTCGACGGGAACTGAACAAAATTTGAAGACTGGTGGAGAGGAATACAATTATATCTCAAAAGTAACAGAGTCATGGAAACTGACAACAGGATCACAGCAATCCTAGCTTGCCTCAGAGGAGGTATAGCAGTAATATATGTATAGAAAAAGCTCAATAAGCTGGACAAAGAGCTAGATACCCAGGATTGGGACGATTTCATGAAAGAGATCAAGATGACTTTCAGTGACAAGACAAAGGCAGCAGATGCCAAATAGAGGATTGAATCCTTCAAGCAAGGAAAATGAAATACTGCCAATTTCATGATAGAATTTGAAGCACTGGCCATGAAGGCTGATATGGACAAATTGCACACAATATTTCTATTGAAAAAGAACGTGAGACAGGATATTATCAAGATGATATTAGGGTATCCACCCATAGCAGCACTAGAGACACTTAAGAAGTGAAAGATGGCAATTACATCAGTCAGACAGGGATATGAGTCCACAGAGGGATAAAACGATTACAAGACAAGTACAGGAGTAATCTATGGAGGACGAAGATAGCCTATAGACATTGGAAAGTCCAACAAGAATTTTAAGGATGGAAAGCTGAAATATTTCAATTGCAACAAGTACAGACATATGGTGAAGGAATGCCAGTCAAAGAAGAAAAAACAGGAAATGAGAAAATGTTTCAAATGTGACAAGAAAGGACAAATAGCCAAGGACTATAAAGGAATACAGTTGATGAAGAAGTGTAAGGTTCAGGAAGAATCAAATGATGAAGATGAAGAGAAAGGACAGGGTTTTGGCAATGATCTCAAGTAGGTATGGTATAAGAGATCTCCTATGTAAATTTCCAGAATAAATATATTATTCCAAATTACTGAAACAGCAAAGGAAAGAGGGAATTAAATATGCAAGCAGACATAAAAATGAAGAACGGCAAGAAGATCAAGGTGAAGGCACTGGTGGACTCTAGGTGCACATATATGGGAATAAATGAGCAATTGGTCAAAGACAAGAGGATTCAAACAAGGCTAATAAACTTCTCATTCAAAGTATTCAACACAGACAGAACAAAAAATGGAGAGGTTACTAAGGTGGCACCTCTAGAAATCAAAATAAATAGACACAAGGAACAGCTGGAAGCTGCAGTGACAGATTTAAATGGAACAGATATGTTTTTGAGACATGACTGGCTGGTCAAACACAACCCAGAAGTCAACTGAAAGAATGGAACGATAAAGTTTACAAGATGTCCAGGAAGCTATATAATGAAATATCAAGACATCGGGTTCAAGACTAGAAGGACAAAGGCAACAGAAATAACAACATAAGACAATGGAGAAATCAGAAAGGAACTAGACAAGATGAATCTGGAAAACTTACCAGACTATATTCGATCTTTTATATATCTATTCAACAAGAAGTTTGAAAAGTTACTGGAGAGACATGAATGGAACTATGAAATCAACGAAGCACTAAGAGAACTGAATGCAAAAGCCTATGCAATGATGCTAAAAGAAGAAGAGGCTTTAAATCAGTGGCTAAATGAACAGCTTAAGGTAGGATTGATAGTAGAATCAAAATCACAATATGCAGCACCCTGTTTTTACATTTCAAAAAAAGATGGTTCACTATGATTAGTTCAAGACTACAGAAAGCTCAACCAGATCACAATAAAGGACAAGACACTACTACCTCTAATTGGAGAAGTAATAGACAAGTTAAAAGAGGTAAAATACTTCAACAAGCTTGACCTTATCTGGGAATACAACAACATATGAATCAAGGAAGGAGATAAATGGAAGACTACTTTCTTGATGAACAAAGGCCTATTTGAACTACAAGTCATGTACTTTGGATTATGCAACTCACCAGTGACATTCCAAAGAATGATGAATAGCATATTCAGGGAATTACTCCACAAAGGAGTGTTAGCAAACTATATGAACGATTTCATCATACCAGCCAAGACAAAGGGAGAACTAGAAGAAAGGACAATTCAATTCTTGAAGATAGCAGAAAAACACAATTTGTGTTTTAAACAGTCAAAATGCAACTTCAATATAGAAGAAATCCCAATTCTAGGAGTTATAGTTGGAAAAAGACAAGTCAAAATGAAACAGGACAAAAACAAGGCAGTAAAAGAATGGAAGACACCAACAAAGATCAAAGATATAAAAAGCTTTCTAGGATTTGTGAACTTTTACAGGTGATTTATTCAAAATTTCAGCCACACAGCAAAACTATTAAACGAGCTGAAAAGAAAGAAAGAATGGGAGTAGAAAGAAGAACATCAACGAGCCTTTAACGAACTCAAGGACAAGATAACAAGTCAACCAGTACTCTCTCTTTTGAAGAGAGAAGAAAAATTTAGAGTGAAAACAGACACTTCAGGACATGCAATTAGAGGAGTACTATCCCAGGAGCAAGAAGGGAAATGGAAACTGATAGCGTTTTTGTCAAGAACAATGCAACCAGCAGAAAGGAATTATAAAATCTATGATAAGGAACTACTAGCAATTGTAGAAGCCTTAACAAAATGGAGACAATATCTATTGGATGCAATGGAGCCATTTGAAATCTGAATAGACCACAAGAACCTGAAATACTTCAGAGAACCTCACAAATTAAATGGATGACAGACCAGATAGTACTTGAAGCTACAGGACTATAATTTCACCTTATGACATATTCTGAGGAAAATGAACATGAAAGTAGACATTTTGTCAAGGAAAGATCAAGTAAATACGAAGGAAGATAACAAGAATGTTTGGTTACTCAAGGAAGAATTATGGACAAGGAAAACCACAGCAGAAGTAACCATGTTAAAGAAGACTACAACAACAGACAAATTGGAAATATTGGAGGAAATCAAAAGAAATAACACTAGAGAACAAGAGGTGGTCCAAGTACTGGAAAAAGATGACAGATTATCATGGGAACAAGACAGGATCGTGTATATGGAAGAAAGGATATACATCCCAAATAACAAGAAATTAAAGAAGAAGATTTTGAAAGAAAATCATGACTCAGTAGATGTGGAATATCTAGGACAGTAAAGGATGATGGAACTACTCAAATGGAATTATTGGTGGTCAGGTCTAAAGGAAGATGTCAGGAAATACATGTAAGGTTGCTTCAAATACCAACAGAATAAAGTTCAGTATCAGAAAAAATCAGAAGAATTACATCCATTGAAAATACCACAGGGACCATGACAAGAAATTAGCATCAATATCATAGAACCTCTACCTAGGTCTAATGGAATGGATGCTATAGTAGTTATCGTGGACTGATTTACAAAAATGATTCAACTAAAGGTAATGACAACAAACATTTCAGCAGAAGGCATAGCAAAAAAATACAGAAATGAAATCTGGAAATTGCACGGAGTATCAAGGAAAATCCTCAGTGATAAAGGTTCACAATTTGTATCTAAATTTATGGAACAACTTACAAAGGTACTGGGAACCACGAGGCAACTGTTAACAGCATATCATTCTCAGATAGATGGTCAAATGGAACAAATCAATCAAGAAATAGGAACGTTTCTATGACACTATGTCAATTATCAGCAAGACAACTGGATGGAATAGCTAGTAGCTGTGGAGTTCCAGTATAACAATAAAAGACATGCAGCAACAGGATGGACCCTATTTAAACTAAACTTTGGAAGACACCCATGGAAGGGTAACCTTGTGGTACAAATGAAGTTTCTAAGATTAGAAAAATTCCTAACAGGGCTACAGAAGAGCTGGGAGCAGGCCACAAAATTGATGGAAGAAGCTCAAAAGAATATAAAGAGACAATTTAACAAGAAGAGAAGAAATCCTCAAGGACTGAAGGTTGGAGACAATATGTGGTTGGAGAATAAAAATATCCAATCGAATCGACCTTCAAAGAAGCTGAACCAAAAGTGATACAAACTTTTTAAAATCTCAAAGAACATGGGCTTAGAAGCGTTTCAGCTAGAACTTCCAGAAGAATGGGCTATTCACAATGTGTTCAATAAAGACCTCCTAACATAATGTAATGAACCAAAGTTCAAGGGTCAACATGAGGAGCTGGCATCACTACCAACCATTGTTAATGAGGAAAAAGAATACAAAGTAGAAGAAATCAGAAAGCATAGGAAATAAGGTAGAAGGATATAATACCTCATACATTGGAAAGGTTATGGTGATGAACATGACCAATAGATTGTAGAATTGGGGTTGCCTTATGTAAAGAAGATGATAGAAGACTATTGGATAAGATGTTCAAGTCGAAACTTATAAAGAGGGAGGGTAAAATCCTATTTTGACAGTTCAAAGAAAATATTCATTCAAACTTTAAACAAATGTTTTCACAAATTACCAACAACAACTATGCAACTGCACCCACTTCCCCAAATTCCTATATTTCCAGGAGGTTAAACAACATAGATAAAGTACAAACAATAAAGAAGGAATGAGACAACTGGACAAAACTATGCCACAAAATACTAAAAGGAACTGAGACGATGATTGATATACAAAAAATGGTGAAGGATATAAAAAAGATAGCAAAGGTGGCAAATATGATGATAACTGAGATAGAAGAATCCATTTTAATGGCGAGCATTAATAACAGGACAACAAATGCCACAAATATTCTAGGAATATCAGAAGACCTATGATATTTGATTCAAAGCAATATAGAAAATCAAAAAATTTAAATCTAAAGAATGTTAGCTGATAAACTGGATAAATATAAAGGAAGAGAAAATTCTTACATGGATAACCATATACGAGAAATACAGGAGTTGTACAAAGAAGAGGAAATGAAGAAGAAAGATGGAAGGATTGAAAACAAAGAAGTTATCCTCATTAAGCTATATGAGATGGATAGCTTAATATCATCATCAACACAAAGTTCAAGTTTTGTAAACGAGGAAATTAACAATTTACTCAAGTACATGAAATTCGTCAAATTCCCTACATAAACAAGAATATTCAGACCACTACCATACTACCAATTGCTTCAATCAAGAGAGGAACAAGATCTCAACTTTTGGAAAGAAGTGGCAATAGCTTTTGTGGAAAACAAATACAATACAGAAACCTCAAGAAAGAAATATCCCATAAACATGTTTCAAGGAGGATCTCCACATGAACCATACTGTTATGATCGACACCTCCTGGATTCAATATGGATATGGGCAAAGGGTAAATGACGACATGATTGGCTGCACTGCATGTAGCTCAGTCAGCACCTCATGTAGTAGGGGCACTATCCTTACTTCATCCTTATGTTCTATGACTCGTTCTTCTCATATACTCCTCATGTTATTTACCTTATGGACTACACATTGGTTTACCTCTAACTAGTATATATAGCGTAGATACTATCTTGTATCCTTACGCTTTACCACTTCTATCAATTCCCTTAACTTCTCTCAAGCCTTTGTCTAAGTGCAACCTGAGCTCTAGCTTAAGGTCATAACATTTGGTAAAGTGTCGACGAGCTCACCTTGCAAGAGAGGTGCATACAAACGATACTAGATAGAGTTACCTGTTGGTAAATAAAACACGTGTAGCTGAAGCTATGAGGAAGAACCACGACGAGTTCTAGAAGAACAAATGATATCGAGGCATTATCAGAAAGACTAGGATCCTTGCAGATTACGGAAGAAGCCTCAGATGAGTACAAACAGACAACCACAGAGGAAATGTCAGTAGCACCAGCACTAGCAGCTGTAGCAAACAGCGAGAATGTCTAGGCAGGATTGCCGAAGAACATAGTACTGGACCCAGGGTAGTTTGACGGTGACCGAATGAAATTTGAAGACTGGTGGAGAGGGATCAGATTATTCCTCAAAAGCAACAGGGTCATAGAGACTGACGATAGGATCACAGCAATTCTAGCTCACCTCAGGGGAGGTGTAGCGGGAATTTATGCACAATGGAAGCTCGATAAGCTAAACAAGGAATTAGGAACCCAGGATTGGGACGACTTTGTGAAAGAACTCAAAACGACATTCAGCGACAAGACAAAGACAGCAGATGCCGGATGGAAAATAGAGACGTTTAAGCAAGGAAAGAAGAACATAGCTGATTTCATAATTGAATTCGAAGCATTAGCCATGAATGTGGACACAGATGAGCTACATGCCATTTTCCTGTTGAAGAAGAATGCATGACACGATATTATTAAGACAATACTGGGTTATCCACCCATAGCAATGTCCAAGACACTCAAGAAGTGGAAAGTGGCAATTACATCAGTAAGACAGGGATATGAGTCCACAGAGGGACAACATGATTACAAGATGAGCACTGGAACAACATATGGAGGAAGAGGACAACCAATAGATATTGGAAAGTCCAATGACAATTTCAAAGACGGAAAGTCCAAGTGCTTTAACTGCAACAAGTATGGACACATGGCAAAAGAATACCAAGTAGAAAAGAAAGAACGAGAAACATGAATGTGTTTTAAATGTGACAAGAAGGGGTACATTGCCAAAGATTGTAAAGAGAAGCAGACAATGAAGAAGAGAAAGATCTAAGAAGAATCAGATGATGAAGACGACAAGAAGGAAGAGTAGAGTTTTGGCGAAGATCTCGAGTAGGTATGGTATAAGAGATCTCCCATGTAAATTCCCAGAATAATAAATACATTATTCCGAATCACTGAACTAGCAAGGGAAAGAAGGAATTAAACATGTAAGTAAATGTCAAAACAAAGAATGGCGAAAAGTTGAAAGTAAAGGCACTGGTAGATTCCGGATGCATATATACAGGAATCGATGAACAATTGGTTAAGGACAAAAGGATTCAAACCAAACCAATAAGCTTCTCTTTTGAAGTATTCAATGCCGATGAAACAAAGAACGGAGAGGTGACCAAGGTGGCGCCTCTAGAAATTGAAATCAACAGACACAAAGAGATATTGGAAGCAGCAGTAATGGACTTGGATGGAACAGACATGTTCCTAGGACATGACTGGCTGGTTAAACATAATCTGGAAGTCAATTGGAAGAACGGTACTATCAAGTTTACGAGATGCCTAGGAAATTGTACAATGAAATACAAGGACATACGATTCAAATCCAGGAGAACTAAGGCAATGGAAACAATGGATAACAAGGAACAGGACAATGGGGAAATCAGAAAGAAATCAGACAAGACAAACCCAGAAGATTTACTGGAATACATTTGACCATTCACACATCTATTCAACAAAAAGAAATTCGAAAAGCTACCAGAAAGACGCGAATGGGACCACGAGATAAATCTGACGGATGAAGCACCAAAGGAATTGAATGCAAAGGCCTACGCAATGACACTAAAGGAGGAAGAAGCCTTAAGTCAATGGCTAGACGAACAACTCAAGGTAGAACTCATTGTGGAATCAAAGTCAAGATATGCAGCACCCTGCTTCTACATTCCAAAGAAAAATGGTTCATTATGGTTGGTTCAAGACTACAGAAAGTTAAACCAGGTCACAATAAAGGACAAGACACCACTGCCTCTAATTGGAGAAGTAATTGACAAACTCAAAAAGGCAAAATACTTTAACAAATTGGACTTGATTTGGGGATACAACAATGTATAGATTAAAAAGGGAGACAAATGAAAGGCTGCATTCCTAACCAACAAAGGACTATTCAAACCTCAAGTGATGTACTTTGGACTATGCAATTCGCCAGAGACCTTTCAAAGAATGATGAACAGTATTTTCCGGGAATTACTTCATGAAGGCATACTGGCAAACTATATGGACAATTTTGTGATATCAGCAAAGACAATGGAAGAACTGGAAGAACAAACAATCAGATTCCTAAAGATAATGGAGAAACATAATTTGTGTTTTAAACGATCGAAATGTGATTTCAACATGGAAGAAATCCCTATCTTAGGGGTAGTAGTTGGAAAAGAACAAGTCAAGATAGAACAAGAAAAGATAAAGATGGTAAAGGAGTGGAAAACACCAACAAGAGTCAAGGATGTCGAGAGTTTCCTTGGATTTGCCAATTTCTACCAATAATTCATCCACAACTTCAGTCACACAGCAAGGCTACTAAACAAACTAAAGGACAAGAAGAAATGGAAATGGGAGGAAGAACATCAAAGGGCATTTGAAGAACTCAAAGAGAAAATCACAAGTCAACCAGTTCTTTCTTTGCTAAGAAGAGAGGGAAAATTCAGAGTGGAGACAGATGCATCAGGACATGCAATCAGAGGAGTACTATCCTAAGAACAAGATGGGAAATGGAAACCAATAGCTTTCCTGTCAAGAATGATGCAACCAGCAGAACGAAACTACGAGATCTACGATAAAGAGCTACTAGCAATAGTAGAGACTCTCACAAAATGGAGACAATACCTGTTGGATGCAAAGGAATCCTTTGAAGTTTGGACAGATCATGAAAACTTAAAGTATTTCAGGGAACCTCACAAATTGAACGGACGACAAGCTTGGTGGTATCTAAAGTTGCAAGACTACAACTTTACACTAAAACATATACTGGGAAAGACAAACACGAAGGCAGATATCCTTTCAAGGAAAGATCAAGTGAACACTAAAGAGGACAACAAAGATGTTCAACTCCTGAAGGACAAACTATAGCAACGAAGGATGACAGTAGAGGTCACAATGATTAAGAGGAAAATAACAAGGGAAGAAGGCGATATACTCAAGGAAATCAGAAGAAATACAACAAGAGAGAAAGAAGTTGTTCAAGCACTGAAAAAAGAGGATGGTCTAACCTGGGAAGAAGATGGAGTGGTATACATGAAAGGAAGAATCTATGTACCAAACAACAAAAAGATCAAAGAGGAAATCTTGAAGAAAAATCACGATTTGATAGATGTGAGGCATTCAGGACAACACAGGATACTGGAACTTCTCAAAAGGACTTACTGGTGGCCAGGACTAAAGGAGGACGTCAAGAGATATGTACAGGGATGCTTCAAATGCTAACAGAATAAGGTTTAACACCAAAGGAAAGCAGGAGAGCTACACCCATTAGAAATACCTCAAGGACCGTAGCAAGAAATCAGCATAGATATCATTGGACCTTTACCAAAGTCAAATGGGATGGACGCTATACTGGTCATTGTCGACCGATTTACGAAAATGATTCATCTGAAGGCAACAACAATGAATATTTCATTGGAAGGAATAGCAAAGATCTATAGGGATGACATCCGGAAGCTACATGGAGTACCTAGGAAGATTCTAAGTGATAGGGGACCACAATTCACATCAAAATTCATGGAAGAGTTCATGAAAGCACTGGGAACAAAGAGACAACTATCGACAGCATACTATCCTCAAACAGATGGTCAAACAGAAAGAATCAACCAAGAGATAGGAACATTTCTGCGACACTATGTGAATTACCAACAGGATGATTGGACGAATTGGCTAGCTGCTACAGAATTCCAGTACAATGACAAAAAACATATAGCAACAGAAAGGACTCCATTCGAATTAAACTTTGGAAGACATCCTTGGAAAGGGGACCTCATGGTACAAACAGGGATTCCACAAGTCGAAGAATTCCTTATTGGATTACAGAAGAGTTAGGAACAGGCGACAAAAGCGATGGAGGAAGCATAGAAAAGTATGAAGAAGCAGTTTGACAAGAAAAGGAGGAATCCTCAAGGATTGAAGGTTGGCGACAACATGTGGTTGGAGAACAAAAATATCCATTCAAACTGACCCTCAAAGAAGCTGGACAATAAAAGATATGGACCATTCAAAATCTCGAAGGACATTGGATTGGGAGCATTTGAACTGGAGT
>Ga0157364_1008406_pt1 | contig 10687 bp, 2 predicted proteins | sample AttsexASBM2_FD_111476 | JGI IMG/M metagenome (GOLD analysis project Ga0157364, IMG submission 111476) | Fungus gardens microbial communities from leaf cutter ant in Ribeirão Preto, State of São Paulo, Brazil - Atta sexdens ASBM2 | ecosystem: Host-associated > Fungi > Mycelium > Unclassified ... | reverse complement strand
TTCAGGCTTTAATTATCGTAATTTAAAGCAAAAAATATAAATCATATAAAGATTATAGCTCGTGTGCAAATAAGAAGTCTTGTCTTCAAATATTATAGCAGTGATTAAATAAGTGATATAAAATGTAATCGTTATAAAAACTTCATTAATAATATTTTAGTTTCTTGCGTTATAATTCTCAATACTAAGTTCACGAAATTGTAGTAAATGTAGAATTTTCAATCTGTAATAAAGTAAGATTGTGATACGCGTTTCTATGTTAGTATAAACAGAAATTCTTAGAGAATTTCTTAGAGAATTATTTACATTATGTTTATATTTACATGTGTTGACATTTCTTGAACATTAAATTCGATAAAAACATGATATTAAAATGCATTTTACTATATTAAACAAATAAAGAAAAATAAATAAAGAAAGATAGGATTAGCAGTGAAAGGTTTTAAGAAAACAGATTGATGATTTCTTTCTAGAAGATCTTTCATGAAGTTGCATATATAACGCGCATAAATAACTAAACGCTCATTAAATAATTACGTTAGAATCCGTAAACTAACCAAAATTAAACAAACCGCAAGCATTTCATGATAAAGGACAGGCAGATATCCACTATATGATTTATGATCCGATAGAATTTCCGGTTAATCGACCCCTCGTACTTTCGGCAAGGAAATTGGCGAATCGTGAAATCAAAAGGTACCGACAGATAATTTGATATATTTCCCTCGTAGGCGAGACTAACAAGAATCTGAAATTCTTTCTTAAATATAATATATTGCACATAACGATATTTTATTCAACGATTTCTGTTGCGGGGCAAACATATCTTGGAATTATTCGAACATCATTAAGAAAGACACTTTTAAATCCTATACGAAGTGTAACTATAATATTTTTTATATAATATTTTTTTATTATACATCGATCGAAAATACAATAAATTGAATTATTTTTGGTGGCATAATATACATATCATGTATTTATGTTAAATTACAAACCATTGAATAAAATGTGGAAAAAGACCAAATTCAGTTTATCATAAATTAATTAAAATTAAAATCTTTTCTCTACTCTGATAGGTAACAAATTTGCTAGCATTTACAGGTGAATATTGAGTAGAATTTATGAATTCAAACGTCTATTTTATGTAAATAGTATCAATGAAATCGTTACAAAACAAATACGGTATCGTGATCCAATTAATTTAAATGTCATTACATAACGATAATTATAATAATAATTCATATGACGAGAAAATTTGCGATGCAGAATGATGGAAACGGATCATTATTTATTTATCAGTGCAGCACATGCAATGGTAAAATGTAATTGTTCGAAATTATAAGCGATTTCGATAAAATATTCCACGATACTTCAATATAGAAACAGACAAAATATCGTAAAATATTTTTTTTAGAGAGCCCAGTAAGTAAGAAACATTTTGAAACATTCCAACAACATTGTAGTAACATTGCTGCAATGTATTGGAATGTTTTAAAATGTTTCTTGCTTACTGGAAGCACAAAATGTTTCAGGAGAACTTGGAAACTTTAAAAAAAAAACACTATTGGTTAAAACACTATTGTTATTGATTACGTTGAGATTAAAAAATCAGGATATCTTTGTTTTTCATTGTTTAACAGAACACGATATTAATTTTTTACAGAGAAAAATATATTTTTCGATAAAAATATATTCATCGTTATTCCGTTGATTGAGGAATACCGTCTAAAAAAGATTAACAACGCCGCGTTTCAATCATATATTTTTCGACGCGATATTCGCGAGTAGTAAATAACAGAATCCAGGTTAGCACTCGTGAAGCAGTATTATAGAGTACATTGGTCATACACACGGCAATAAATACTTTCGAGACGGCGAGGAGAGAAAGAGATTGCAGCCGGTAAGCGTCCAACTGTTGAGCTGGACCATATATGTGTAAGTCAGCGAAAGACTTGAAATTTTACGGCCAGTATGTAATATAGGTACATATGTACATATATTGTACATGTTGTGGGAACTTGTTGGTTGGTTATAGGTCGACGACTGCTACCGACAAGATCGTTATTCCTCGCAGCCGTTCGCATATTAAGTATTGAAATTTCACTTTGTAACGGCGAATTGTCATTTTCCAATGATTCATGAGTCATTAGTAGTGATATAAAGTGTTATAAAATTATACCCCGTTAACTATACCATGCAATATGATTTGCAGATACAATTAATAAATGATTTATTTTAAATACGAAGCGCCACTATAGTCTGTTAAGATGTTGAATTATTATATATATATTCATATAAATAAATTAATTTCAGAAATAATAATTCATTCAAAGTAATGTATTTAACATAAACGGTCTTGTTTCTAATCTATTATTATATAAATGATTTGTTGATATAATTATAAATGTCTCCCATTATTAAAGTTTTTAAATAAAAAATTTATTTTAAATGTATTATATGTATAATGTAAAATAGAATAAAATTTATTAATAAAATTATTTATAATCATGAGAGAGAGAGAGAGAGAGGGAGAGAGAGGGAGAGAGAAAGAGAGAGAAGAGAGATTAAAGTAATAAACAACTTTTATCACTTTTTATGAATCATAGAAAATATAGATAATAATTCAAAATTATAATATTTTATATTGATAAGTTTCATCTTTTAACTTACTCTCTAAATCTAAAAGTGAATAATCATCAGTGCCAAGTATGTCACTAGTAATCAGTAAATTAAATGTGAGATCCCTAACCTAACTAATCTTTATTATGTGATCTAACTAACATTGTTTTAGTGCTTAAACTTAATAAATGTGATACCGAAAAATTGAAATTAACGTATAAATATCAGTATTTTAGTTATATAATACTCAAACATTTCTTCCTTTTTTAGTTGAATTTCACTGATTATCAGTGCCAATTATGCCATTGGGTAATTAGTGACTATCCACTGATTCAGATTTAAAGAGTAAGAATCTGAAAATATATGAGAAATAAAAATATGACTTCTAAACGTTGAAAAATTTGTACTATGAACGTTTTATGCACAAAGCAACTGAAATATGTACGTGCGAGTGAAGCCTATGTATGAAACTAATGTATATACTGCAAGAGTTCACTGAAGTTTCACGGATAATCCTCGTTCTTTCACGCGCATCCATTCCCCTTATTAATATTCCAATCAGTCGCGCGCGCGTCGCATTCGCGCTTGATATCGATCAGATTCTTTTCTGCCGACAACGCACACCGTGGCCTCGAATATCAACGACGCATCATCGATAACCGAGCCAGGGGAGCTCTAGGCATCGGGAAACTTGCGCCATCGATGAGAAGATATTAACCTGCGGCTGCGGCTATAGTTACTCACTTCGATAAGATCGAATTTAATCGCTAAAGCGAACGATCACGACGTATAATATAAAAAAAAAATCCACTTTTATCTTCTTGCGTGATCGAGAATTTAGTACTCGCCAATCTCCGGCGAGAACCAATCTCTAGCGTGCATCTCGAACATTGCCCATCCTGTTATTGTCATGCGTCAAATATTAAATCTATTTTAATTTAAATTCGTTCATCTGACACGTGCAGTCGACGCGTTAGTCGACTGATGTTCAAATTCAATTAAATAATAGCGTTTTAGATTATTTTTTGAATTTGTACGGAAAAGATAAAAAATTAAAAAAAAACAATAAAAAGAGCAAAGCATAAGCTAATAATAAAATAAAAGTCATACACGGATAATTAATGCACAAATATATTCAAATATTATACATATTATACACAAATTAATGTAGCGCAGAATGTACTTTCAGAATATGAACTAAAACGTACAGTTTGCACCTCATTAACTTATGTGTAATGTGCATTTAAATATACCTCCGCATCAACATCCGTATATAACTCTCATTAGCTTATTAGCTTATGCTTTGCTTATGCTTTGTTCTTTTTATTATTTGATTTTAAAAGATTTATTTAATTGTTTGATAAAAAATTAGTTTGATTGAAATTTGATATAACACTTTAATATCATTTTCGTTATCGAAAATTTTTACTTTTAATTAAGAATTAACAAATGTGTATAATTGCATTTTTATATTAACTCGCAAATAGGTACGTCACGTTTATTATTCACGGCGAAAAGATATCTCAAATGATCCTACGCATCGTACCTCTACAGAGGGGCGTAAACACATAATAATTCTTTAACGTCTGGACAAGCGGCAGTAATTTATCGAGATAGCACTATAAAAGAAAGATGGAGAAAGGGAAAGAGAAAGAAAGAGTCAAATGACAAAAAAGTATCGGCAACGCAGACACTCACGTTCTAAATTGCATCGGTACAGTTGATTTCGGACTTGGCAAAACAGTTAAAATATATATGTATAATAATAAATCCTATAAAAATAAATTAAAAGATGTTTCAATTATTAAAAATTCAAAAAATATGACAGTCATAAAGGCGATGATAATAAAATATTAAATAGACTAAAATACAGTTAAGAAGTGGATGAATAAGACATGTAGGCGCTTCAAAACATTTAAAGTTTCGAACTTCAAATAGAAATCAATATTTTCGTCTGATAATAATTAAATCACGAATTAAATTCCGAATTATCTATAGTCACAAGATATCTTTAAAGCTAACAAGACATACTAGCTGTCGTGCTTCCAAATAATCAATACCGCCATACATCTATCTTACGATAACTATCAAAACCGAGAAAGACATTAAAGAAAATATCACGTCCATGAATATGGTCGGCCATATCTCGCTGCACCGTATAATATAAATCGATCCTTGTGCGAGTTACGACCGACCATCCTGCCTGGGTGAGCAGTCTGAGTCAACAGTAACCGTAAGGGTGTGTACACGTGGTCCCCGGGGTTAATCTATACTCCCCTTTCGTTCTATCCGCCCCTCGTAGCTGATTTCCGCGAGAAATTATTCTCGCTCATTTCGTTGCCCAGTTGGCACGGAAAACCGATTGATGTTCGAGAAAGTCAATAAGTAAATACATATTTCACAGTTTGCCCTTCTCTGTGGGCCAATGAGAATTTAAAATAATCTATAATATAATCTATTTGCCTCCCATAAATTTATATCATGTGATATAATATTAATTATAACTAAAACACACACGCACAAAGAAAATAAAGCTTTCCTCAAGAAAATGTCGGAAACGCAGATCAAAAGCACAGGAAACAGGTGTATTGCGTGCGTTAATGACAAATTGCTTCCCTGGCGAGTTGTCAGAGTTCTTTCTTTTATATTGTACAGTTTTTCTATTCCAGAAGGAAAGAGAAGATTTCAATTTCTCATCCTTTTATCTTCGTCCATTCGATACGCTATCCAAGCGGGTCAGGCAATCAGCCAGAATGGCAACATTCGTTGCTTCTTTCCGAGGCAATCCGCAAAGGTATACTCGGCCGAAATTACGTCCTGTGGAAAGTCTTCCCACGACATCGAACTTCCTCAGGGCATTTAAAGGACATCTCCAGACGCTTTAGATTTCCAATCTCTGCCATTAAACGATTCTCAAAGAACCGTTAAAGAACTTTACTGCATCACAATAGAATTAAAAATCAAAATTTCAAATCGCGCTGACTTTAAAATTACAAATACATATAATTTAACTTTTTTATTTTTCTATCTATATACTTTTCTATCTATATTCTATCTATATTCTATCTATATTCTTTTCTATCTATATTTTTTCTTGTATAATTCATACTATTGGGTCGTCCGGAAAATTCGTGCCGCAAAAGATTTAAATTTAATAAATGAAATGATTAAAAATTTAAATCTTCTGCGTTTCAATTTTTCTTCAAAATCGGCACGAACTTTTCGGACGACTCAAACAGAAAACATTTTCCAAGTAATACTTTTATCTCAATAAGTAAATTGTATTTTTTAAAAAGAAAAATCACATAGTAATAAATACATCCTAATGTTGTGATTTGAAAAATTTCAGATCAAAGGTATATTCAATTACTTTCTGATTGTTTTTTAGAGTTTGACTTTAGAATTCAGATTTTCATAATATACACGCTACATTTTAATTCTTTGAAAATCATAAATGAAAATATATTGAATTTATCAAAACGAATAGAGACGTGATCTATTCAGCAACATTTATCAAATTCTATATAACACGATTGATCATGGGACACACATTAATGATAAGATTAGATAATTTCAAAAGAGATATCCAGACATAGATCGATACGGATATGTCATCGTGACATAAAGTCTGACATTTTGTACTAAAGCAGTGGTTAAATTAATATCGATAATAAATCTAAAAAATGCTATAGTTAAATTTAAAATTATAATAATGTATTATCCTTAATTTTAATTATAACTGTAAAAAATATAGAATATGACTCAGTTAAAAAATATGGTAAGAGAAATTTCTAATTATTATATGTGTCTATCACTACATATATGGTAATTAAACATATTCCTTATAATAATTTCTAAGATTAAATTTATGGATGATATTATAAAATGCTATATGATTCGATTCTGATATATGTATTAAAATTGATCAATTCTCTTTTTAGATTCGATTTAATTTACGATCAAGTTTTGAAAAATCTAATTTAAATAAATTAAAAAATCCGTATAACCAGATAGAAACCTAATAATCTCGACAGACGGCGGTACTGAAAAAACACGAGATCTCACAAACATAATTTGCATGTAGAAAAATTGTTCGCAAGAAGAGATACGCGACGCGTGCGTGTGGCAATAAACTGGTTTCCACGACAAATCTCGAGACGGCAACTTCAAAGTATAACTAGGAGAGTGAAATAGAAACAAGAGAGAAAGAAAAGCATCGTGAAAAGGAAGGTGCAGAGCGTGAACGTGCCTGGCACAAACATTCCGCTTGGAAATCCTACACGCAGAATGCAGTTGTAACAACGATGACTTAAAGTACCTCCAAGTATTGTAAGCATACAAATGAGGCGAATAGTTTAACTTGACCACTGCGTGAGGAATGACGTAATAAAATTACTTGACACGAGGGGAAGGATATCTGCTAATAAAAATAGATCTGAGCTATGTTTAATTAAGTATTTAAACTGAATTAGCTATCTTGTCACTAAGACATCAAGACTAAATGATTTTAATAATACGACTTTGATCCAAGATTTATTCTTGATATAAATTAATTAATTCTATTATAATATATACGCATATATAAATATAAACACGTATAGAATTAAAATACTAAACGTGCAATTAAAATTTCAATTTTCAAGATCTTTAATAAATTATCATTAAATTATTTTTGCAATTGTCATGTTAAATTACTGATAAAAAGTATAAATTAATATTCAAGAGAGAGATTAAATAAAATTATCACACAAACGAGTCATTTTGTTACCGATAACCTTTAATTATATTCTAGTTAAAATTCAAAGCTCGCGTACGATATTTATACGTATATACTACTTAAATATATCTGAGGGAACGTAAAATATGTGAACAACTGTTAATAATCCGTTGAGAGCTCGTTATTGCTCAACTTAGATTATGCTAATCGAAAATTTGCAGCGACGCTGTAACAGATGTCTGTAAGACTTGACGAGAACAAGCGGGCAATTAAACCAGACGTGAGTTCCCTCGGATCTCAATTTTCCTCTTACGAGATTTTAAACCGGAGGGTGTTACAACCCTCCGCCGTCGCACGGCGTGATCGCTCCTGTCTACGAAAGATTAGATTCTGCCTAGAGGGTGGAAGCCTGATGGAATCTGTTGCAACGTCGTTGATGGAATTCATGTCATTTCATTCACCCTTATGTCAACGAGAAAATATTGTTTTTTTACTTTCTTTCCTTCTCCTGTGAACGTAGAATTAGTTACATTTTACAATTTTTCGATTACATGAAACTTTTCTCATGAAACTGGACTCGCTTTACGCAGAAAGTTGCCAATATCCATGACTGGACAAATATTGAATTCCAATAATATTGACCACTCTTTAAAAAATTGAAGCGGTCTAGTGATATCGAATTGTATGTACAAATTAAAGAATGAATTTTTAAAGTTAACGTTGATTTTTTTTATTATTTTTGTTATATATTAGTTGTATATTTGATTGTAATAATTGGAGAAGCGAAATATATAGAGATTGAAGCGAATTGAAACTTATAAAGTTCCTTTACATTTGTTCCGAGATGTCACACATGATGGTTATGAATCATATGGAAAATGGATTTCATATTCATTTCATTCCGAATGAAACGAACCGTTTCATTACAAGAAGAGACAATGATTATTGGATTTCTATGAAGATCCTTGATTTAATGCGGGCTGCGGAACACGAGTAGCTACTTCCTATAAGTTCGACTCGCAAAGGCCAAATTAGTTTCACCCACATCTGACAAATGTTTCGTCATTTAACCCACGACCTATTGCCGCTATGGACGTGGGACGATGATTCGTCATGAGATCCATCATGTTATAGCCGAATTATCTCTAGTTTGATTAATTGATCTTTAGATCTGAAATGCTCTTATATCAATTGGTTCGATAGCATCTCTAAATAACGAAATTTTAAAAAATACGTGAAAAGTATTTTAATTACAGTTCCAATATGGATAATTTTTTAGTTGTATAATTTTATAGTTTATTAATTCATACATATCTTCTTTTTCTGAACTTTATTAATTTTATCTTAAAAGTTTTACATTTTATTTATTTTAATCATTTATTAGTAATTAATTTTATTTTTTTACAGAATAAATTTTATTTATACTTGATTTTTCACTCAACAAGTCATTTATATATATATATATATATATATATATATATATATATATATATATATATATGTATTTAAAACTGAAGTATCAATAATATTTCGCGTTATAATTAAAAAAGTTAATCACATTACGGGATCATCCATCGAAATAAAATATTATAGACTCTTACAAAATAATCTAAAATAAGTACGCCATTTCTTTCCATAATTTATTCATTCCTATTATTCTCTTTAAGGAGGATAGAAGAATGAGAGAGGTAGAAACGAGTTCTTTAGCATCCGTTTTGAACAATCGTGTCCCTGCTGGTGGTCTGAACCGGCTCAAATAAATACGGATTCCGGACAGTTTCCTTCAGAAAAAACCGAATAAAACGTTTATAGAGGTCGCAGGAAGTTGTAAAAAGAGTTAGATTACTTCCCGAGAAGTTTATCGGCCTCGGCCACCATTATATAACTTTGTAATAATACCAGTATGTGTGAAATTCTGATCTTATTCCTAGAAAATATAACTTTAAAGCTTTCTCCCAATTGTTTTAATTTTACTATGTGATTTATACAAAATACGTCAATAACATTATTCTAAACAGTGCTTCAATAAATTATCGGAAAGAGAACCTATCTCTCTCTTTGGCACATTTCTCTAAAAGCTTTCTTACAAGAAAATGAAGCAATTTTATGTATTTTTATAATTTTATAAATAAAGTGATTTATGAAATAAATTGATAAAATTTTTGTAATTTTGCAAGATATTATTTTCAATTACTGAAAAATTTAAGTTTTTTTAAATTAAGAGTAAATAAAGTATATCATACAAGGAACGAGAGAAACTGAATATATAGAGAATTTATTTTGCATTCAGATGTGTGTGCTATGAGATTGTGTGGTAAATTGAATCGATTCTCGTTCATATCGCGCTACTGCATCGTAACGATAATCCGCGATGGATTCACGTGCAAACGTTTTATTTATAAGATGTGGTATTAATTCCCACTGAGTTCTTACCGCAGTAAAGAAGATTCTGCAGAAGAAAACGAAACGAGCCAAGATATGATGATCGCGGAGCGCGAAGGCAGCAAAGTAGAGAAAATGAAAAAGCAGCACCGCCTGCGGCAGGTAAACTGCGCACCTGCTCTATATAACGCAAGATGCGTCAAACTCGACAATGAAGTCTCTTTGAATGGAGAGAGAAAGAAAAAAGATCGTGGACGAAAGAGGTTGAGTTGAATAATCTGCTGGGTTTCTTGCGCATCACGATCTTCTACACGGTGCTTCAAGAAAAATCGGTTATAAAAATGTATAGCAAAAATTCAAAAGAATTGTATTATTGTCATTACATTATAATTGTTATTAAAAAGTTAACTTTTAAATCAGCAAAATTTAGAAAAATATTTTTATATAAGTAATTTTTATATAATGTAAAGAAAAAATATAATAATTAAGTAAATATGAAATACAAATAGAGTATTTAATATTTTTATATGTATTAATTCGAGTCTCAAGATTTTTAACATAAAATATACCAATCTTCAATTTCAGAATTGTTTTCAAATAAGATTTTTCATATTTTTATGATGATTAATAAAATAATGAATATTTTTGTAATAATAAGAAACGTTGGAAAAGTATATATTTATTGTGATTTTTCGTATTGTCTTACGGTGAACGTTTATCGCAATCCCATTTACATTGTAAACCTCACGTGACACGCAATGGCTTACGTCCGTATAATTTCATCGCTCAAACGTTTCCTTGCAAAATCCGTCAGCGTTTTCTCAGACCGCGAGCAATATCCGTCTGGCGAAATATAATTAATTGCAAGCCACATTTATTGCGTGCTGATTAACGAGAATACTGAAGTATAGTGCAAAATCAAGACGTATCGCAAATTCTGATCGAAGGCGGGCCGCAGAAACAAGT
>Ga0157364_1008405_pt1 | contig 10688 bp, 9 predicted proteins | sample AttsexASBM2_FD_111476 | JGI IMG/M metagenome (GOLD analysis project Ga0157364, IMG submission 111476) | Fungus gardens microbial communities from leaf cutter ant in Ribeirão Preto, State of São Paulo, Brazil - Atta sexdens ASBM2 | ecosystem: Host-associated > Fungi > Mycelium > Unclassified ... | reverse complement strand
GCACACACACACACACACACACACACACACACACACACGCACGCACGCACACACACACACACACACACACACACACACACACACACACATACACACACACACACACACACACACACACACACACACACACCAATTTACCTATATGTGTTTTATGTATATATATATATAAAATCTCTCCGAATAGTAAATGCGACAGACACACACATACACTCACACCTACACAACTACATTAAACTAATTCAATCATTGTAATCGAGTTTAACATAAACAAAGTTGATTGTAATTAAATTTAATAATGATCTGTTTTTTTATTATATATAAATATAATATATATAAGTATAATATATAATATATATATAATATATATATATATATATATATATATATATATATATATATATATAAGTTCTATATAACCTTAATGATAATATTTCCTTAAATAAATGTAAATTTTATATTATAAGTGAAGATTGCTAGCTTCCATTTATTTTAAAACATTACTCAGATTCCTTTCCCTCTAACGCTTGAGATCGCACGAAGTCCGGGTTAAAAGAATTAAGTTTCTTAACTCAAAAAGTAGGACCGATGTTCGCATTGTCCATCGGAACAAGTGTTATAACATTCCTTCGAGACGTTGATCCTAAAAGACATTTCCGACCGAAAAGGTGGATACGACTCACAAGTGTTCGCCTTTGCGCATCTGTGAGAGTCTAGCCATCCTTTCACCCTCTCCATTCTTCCTCATTGTCTCCGCGATTAAAAACTTCCAAGGGTTTGGACGTAACAGACCAATTGAATTGTTGAGGGCTCGTCCAGGATAAGTGCGATCTTAGGAGACGGGAATGAATACGAGAAATTCTGGTGATAAATCTGTAGAAAGCCTTTATAAAACTGCTATAGAAAATCTGAATAAGTTAAAACCGAATACACAAAACACATTACACATCTTTACTACCCTCAAATTCTCCGAATCGAAATGGGATTCTCTTTGAATGAATCAGAGATTTCAGATAATTCTAAAATCCTTGTGCTTGACGGCTCCACCGACTCAGAGGATATAACCACTCAACCCGCGCGCGAATTCGGTGGTAGTACGTCTGACAATAAATATAAATAGTTGTGGCTGTCCTTAAATCGAGGGGTCCTGACGAAATGATGCATCAAATTTATTCGCTACTTTAAAATATGCTGTCGAAGCTATATCCTTTTTCGACAGCAAAAACATCCCTTTAAACTACTTTATTGAGGGATGAAACAAAATCCATGTTACCGGATGAAGCTGAATCGCAATTCACAAAAATCAGAAGGACGAGAATTGTAGATGAAGCGCGTCGCACTATACAAGATCTTTACAACGACTTTAACAATGTGGCACAATTGACTAAATATTTAAAACAAGTTTATGACGCTTCAAAAAATATATACCAGTTCCAAGATGAGTTGAGCCGTATTTGTCAATAGAATGAAGAGGACGTCATTAATCACATATGCGAATCGGGTAAAGATTTTAGGAAAGCAAATAATGGAAGCCCACAAAATTTCGAGAAATGCCCTTTCCGATCAAAATATTAAATCATCTTTAGAAAAAGATATGTGTAAATATTTTATTAAAGGATTTAAACTAGAAATTGAGCAAAGAATAACAAGAAATTTAGGCGTTCATTGAGCAAAGAATAAGTAGCAAGAAATGGCAACCAGTACGTTACAAATAGAAAGAGAACTCCATTCGATGACAGACTTACGACAGAATCAAGAAAGTACATCAAGTAAAGCAATGAATACGAATAAATTACGGGAAACCTGTCAGATTTGTTATAAAGAAGGACATTTAGCTTCAAACTGTAAAAAATTAACTAATTTTGGAATAGAGATTTGAATATGTCAAATATGCAAGAAACACGGATACAGCACTGATAAATGTCGGTCACTTCGTGATCCTCAAGCACGACAATTCGTTAATAATTTACAGGAAAATTAATATTATTTGTTAATATTATTTGTCAAATATATTCTAAATCAGGGCATAATACTAAAAGTTGTCGAACTAATAATAACAATAATCAGAATAAACTTTCTGTAATCAGAATAAATCTTCTGTCTGTCAGTGGTGTGATAAGCCAGGTCATTCGGCTAATAATTGCTGGAAAAAACAGAATGAACAACATAACGCAGTTAACAATATACATAAAAATTGTCTGTCAAATCTGTAATAATTTTGGGCATAATGCTAAAGATTGTCGATCTAAGATAAGGCAAAATGTTGCATCCTCAGACTCATTATTCTGCCGGTACTGTAAAGGGCAAAGGCATCTTTGTTTTCGAAACTTGTGAACTACGAATCGCAATAACTGAAGAAAGATAAATGAATAGAGAAACTCTCTAACGACTCTGACGACTCCTCGAAGTCGGATGTGGCATAGGGATTCGAGCGAGTCCCACACCCGTCGACATTGAAAAAGTGCCAGTAGGCAAAAACACATCGTAGACAGAAATATGTCGCGTAGGCAGAAAACTATAACCCTTGACAAGCATAGTCGCTTGCCTACCATTCAGATAAACTTTTGCGAGTCAACACCACACATAACTTTCATGTTAGATATCGGTTTTGAGCCAAATATAATCAAGGAAAACCTTGTTAACCTAAAGACAGTATTGTTAATTATAACAATATTTTAAAATTAAATGCATAAATAAATATCCCATTTATATGCTGAGAGAAATAATTTTACTCCCCTCTTTGGAGAAAGATTACCATTCATATCATATCAGATGATTTTCCAATCTCACAATCCGGAATATTAGATAATGATTTCTTCAAACAGACTTCCTCGAAAATCTAAAATTAATATATCTTTCTTTTCACCAGAGACCATCATCGCACTATCACAATCAGAATCTTTATTTTATGTGAGAATAGGAAATCCGGAGATAAAAATAAGATATGTACTGAAATTATAAATAGCACATGGAATTTACTTAGGAGATACAGTAGAAAATGTTTCTAGAAGAGCATATTTGATAGCATATTTGAAGCATAAGCACGTTAGACGAATAAGTTGAGGTACAAGTACCAACCTTGCGTCTCAAATCCTTGAATGAATTATTTGACAACAATAGCTCAAGTATTGAAATGCGTGATAATCAAAACGAAATTGCAAATGCACAAAGTTATTTTATCCGCCCAAGGGATATCCACATTCATTCGAAAACTTTAATAACGATGCCAGTTCAAATAACAATAATGATGGAATTATTATGAACGGAGACGTAATCATTATGACAGGAGACAAGAGCAACAGAAAAATAAAGGAAAAATTTTAGGTATTTGACGAGGATGAATTAATGAGAGGAATTAAAGAATCAAGAAAAAATTCTATTTCAAATATTCATCTAGGGGAAGATTTCCACATCCTCCCCGAAATTCAAAATCCTTGGAGAGGGAAGTTATCAAACCTTTCCTGAAAATTTAAATAAGTCAAAAAATTTTGGAAAGAGAAGTTACCAAACCTCTCCTAAAAATATAAATAATCCAGAAAATTTTGGAGAGGGAAGTTACCAAACCTCTCCTGAAAATTTAAATAATCCAGAAAATGCAGAGAAAAGTTGCCATACTTCCCTGTTAAATTCTACTCTTGTCGATTGCAAGGAAGTAAATAACCAAATCTCGCTATGTAATGCAACTCAATTCTATTAAATGAAACCAAAAGAAAAGAGCTCTCAAAAAATTTAACTTTTACCAAGGAATGCCCGCAAAAAATGATAATCATCAAAATGATTCCTCTCATGTTACTATCGATGAATTTCTAAAAAGAATGCAATTCATATAATCTTTATATAAATATTCCCAAGGAAAATCTTCAAAAATTTTAGCGTCTAACAAAATCAATCTCAAGAAATGATAAACAAATTTATGCAAATGCAAATCAAAATACGAGGAAAGAACAAGAAAATCGAAACGAACCTACAAAAAATATTTCACGCGAATGCTTAGTTGTATCGGAAGAAATCGGAAGGGATAGATTCACGGAAATTACAGAATTGTTAGATATTTGAGTTATTAGGAAAAAAAACAAATATAACAAAACTTATAACTGACAGGACAGATTTCACACTCTTGGAGAGAAGCTGTCAGCAACAAATATATTACAAATCAAATATCCACAATGAATGATCGACTTATAAATACGACAATAAAGATTCCCGCAAATTCATAAAGAAGAAATAAATAGGCAGATAGAAGAAGGAGGCATCATAAAATCTTTTCACTCACCGTATAATACGCCTATATAGATAGTTCCCAAAAAGGAAGACTCAAAGAGAAACAAACGATGGAGAATTGTATTAGATTTTCGAGCCTTAAACGAAAAAACTATCGAAGGCGCATACCTTTTACTTAACATTATCAATATTTTAGATCAATTAGGCGGAGCACAATATTTCTCAGTATGCGACTTAGCATCCGGATTTCATCAAATAAAGATGGATCCTGCAGATAGTCATAAAATTGCATTTATAACTCCTTTCGGTAATTATAAATTTGATCGAACGCCTTTCGGATTAAAAAATACACTTGCCACCTTTCAACGATTAATGGATTTAGTACTATCAGGATTGCAAGGTGAAGAATTATTTATGTATATGGATGACACTGTCATTTACGCTGTCTCATTAGAAGAATACGAAAGGAAGTATAAATTTTGTTGATGGAACGGTTACGCAAGGCTGATTTAAAATTGCAGCCCAACAAATACGAATTTTTGAAAATTGGAGTCACTTATTTAGGGCATGTAATTCATAAAGATAGAGTTAAACCCGATCCAAAGAAATTAGAGGCTGTAAGGCAATTTCCAAGATCTAAAACGCTGAAAAATATCAAACATCTTCTTGAATTAATGGGTCGTATTACAGATGATTTATACCAAACTTTTCGAAATTAACCAAATCCCTCACCAATTTGTTAAAAAATGACACTAAATGATGGATCAAGAAGAATCATTCCTAGCATTAAAAAAAATTGTGCGAAGAACTTGTCTTACAATACTCCGATTTTTCCAAATCCTTTTATATTAACTACTGATGCTTCCGGAGTAGCAATTGGAGATCCTATCACAAGGAGAAATAAATAAATCGACCGATAGCATATGCTTCGCGAACTCTAACGGAAAACAAAATAAAATATGATATTTATGAGAAAGAAGCTTTAGTCATAATGTATTGTATTAAGTATTTTAGATACCTTATTTATATGAATGAAAATTTACTTTAGTTACAGATCACAAACATCTTCTCTGATTTAAAAATGCACAGGACGCAAACATGAGAATACTACAATGGACATTAAAATTTGCTGAATATGATTACGATGTAGTATACAAAGCAGGTAAGACTAATATAAATGCCGATGCATTATCACGAAATCAGGTAGACCTTGAAGAAGCGAACTGCAATATAATTAATCACCTCAAGCCTTTGAAACCTAATGATCCAAAAGATGCAGAAATGATTTCTAAAATGTTAGAGCAATCAGACAAAGAGGACGAAGAGGACAAGTATTTTAAATTATATTTGATAAATGACGAACCACTTGAAGACTTATTATCAAATCATCCACCTGAAGAGGGTACGGATTCAACATCTCTTACATAGAAGAAGACAGAAGAGTCACACGAATTACGAACTATGGAAAAGGCTACAACGCGCAATACTCTCCGAGATAATAGAATGCAGACTCGAAGCCAAATGGCAAAAAGGGATGCTCAGTAGGATGAGCCCAGAGATTTCCCACAACAAGAGAATGAAACTGAAAGAATAAAGGACAGAAATGACTCATTGGACGGAAAAGACGATGCAGAAAGTGACAATGTAGAGGAAAATCAAGAAAAGAAAGAATTCAAAGAAGAACATAAAATCCAGAAATAAAAAAAAAACAAGGCTTATTATTGTCAATGATCAAATAATCAAAAATAATATTCTCGATTCTCGCGAATTATTATTTTTGCGAAAAGATAACGTTGCATATTTTGCCGACATCAAACCATTGATCTTACTCAAATTCACAAAAACTATTTGAAAGAAACGAGATTCCTCGCTTAGGAGATCTCGCTCTAAGGAAAGCCAAAGTCGTAAAATACAAAAAACACTACCATTCCACCTTACCTATCAACAAAGTGCAATATGAGGAACCGATGACTCTTACTCAGATTTCCGCCGTAATAAAAGATTTACAGATTGTCACCGAGAACTTAAATTTAGAAACTGTTAGCATTGCTAAAACCAATTATTGTATGTTAACAATGTACCATGAAGCAATATCAAAATTGCGTTACAATTAGTTTTTGCGGATTCAACAACTAAATTAATTATATGCAATGGATTAGTTAAATCCCCCTCAAAGATCTTCGACCTACATAATAATCGGGGAAATGCATTGTTTATCTACGAGAGGACATCGAGAGGTGTCATAAAGACTTATAACAGAATAAAACATAAATATTTTGGCAAAATCTAAAGTCCGATGTTCAATGATACATACAACAATGTTTATAATGTTAAAAACTAATTAAAAAATCTAATTCGAGTAAAAAAACCAAACAACCTTGTATTGTAATCATCGATATGCCAGGATCGTTTTGATAAAATAGTTATGAATATCGTAGGACTTTCACCTAAAACTGGAAGAGGCAACGAATATATTTTAACCCTGCAAGATTAGTTAACTAAATGGGAATATCTTTACAGAATCTAATATCAGAAACAATAGCAGAAGCCTTTGTTGACAGATTTATTTGCGTATTGGGAACGCCTAAAACTATATTAACAGATCAAGGGAGGAACTTTATCATGAAATAATGAATATCAAAAATATTTAGAATCCGCGAATTCCGTACAACTGCATTTCACTCTCAAGCAAATAGATCCTTAGGACGATCATATCACGTATTAGGAGAATACTTGAAACAATACGCAAATGAGCTAAAACAATGGGACAGATGAATCGGCTTAGCCATGTTTAATTACAACACTAGCGTCCAGAGACCACGAAACATATTTCATACGAATTAATGTTCGGTAAAATAGCAAGAGTACCGTCAAATGAGCTCTTAAACTCTAAAGACAAATTAGCTAATTACGATGATTATCTAATAAATTTAGTTACACAGTTCCATGCAATCCAAACAAATGCTCGTGAAAATGGAAGCTAAAGTTAAATCGAAAAAACATTATGATAAGAAAATTAATCCACAGAAATTCAAGCCTGGAGATCATGTATTTTTATTAAAGGGGCCAAAACTCGGAGATCAATATACTAGACCTCATGAAGTCTTGGAAATTTTAAATAGAAATAATGTTAAAATTAAAATAAAGAAAAATAGTCGCATTCGCCCCAACCGCTTGCAAATTTCTCACATTAGACCAGTTCATAATAATTAAATAAATCAAATCGACATTTCAGATGGATAGATTGCTGCATCAAAGGAATAAGCGTCATATTTATATTAATAATGTGAACTCAAGGAACTTACGGAACAATAGGATACGACTGCAGCTCCACAGCAGCGAATTTAACTATATTGTTACTAATAAATGTCGAAGAATGTGATATTCCCTCATAGATAATTCTAGCAATAGCTATATACAAATACTTTAACTTAACGATTTTCTGTGAAAGTAACACAATGTAAAATCGAAATAAATCGTAGTACAGTAAAAAGATGCGGGATGTTTTTACGTATGATGGATATATATAACTGACAATTCTCATACAGCCGATGTATCTCGAGATGCATGTCGATACATGCACACCAATGGAAGCTTCGAAATAGAACTCATATAACAGGTTTGCTGTCTAATCAGACAGCATCCAATAGTTATGGCCTGACATGTTGACAATGACGGCGCATGTACTGGTAATGCTTATTTCGATCCTTATGGAAATTGGGGAAATGTCATTGTATTAGGCAGTCTCAAAATTACTCTACAAGATTACATCGCCGATGTTCGGATAAACCGTGTTAGGTCAGGAGTAATCTGTGAACTAAGTTCCACTCATTGCACTGACATAGAAGGAGGGGACATCTTTTTGGGATCCAGTACCTGTCGATCATTGCAAAGCTTTCGATTATGGCGTATTATATAATAAATACTTGATGCTAGCAATGAATGCTAGCGATCTCAAACAGCCTACTCAATAATCACTACAAATATTATTCCCTCTTTAACCAGCACTAGAACATATACCACCTGTGGACACTTATCAGAACCAAACATCCAAAATTAATAATTTTCGAAACAACGTTTAGTGCTGTTTTTAAAAACTCTGGTTTTATAGCAGTAAACATCAATATCTTCCACATACATAAATTCAAAATTCGTATACGTAAAAACGAACATTCGCACTCAAATTATCAACTATATAGAAATATATTATTGCAACAATGTCAACTTGAATATCGTATGATGCAGAATGCATTAGCTGCTAGATCATCTGACGTTTTTGCGTATTATTTAAGGACCTATATATGACACTTTTGGCAAGAGAAGTAATTTATATGGTAAAATGTGTACCGGTCAAAGTAAAATTAGCTCGAACCACAGAATGTTACGAGCAGTTTCCAATAATACGAGGGAACGAAACATATTTTCTGACCCCAAACGCATGTATTAATACGTCACTCAGATCACCTGTAATTCTTTTGCACCTACCATAGCTTTTGGGAGACTCATGATATAAAATTATGCCTAACCAATGGAGATATTATCATCCATTACGAAGCCTTCAATTAAACCGTCATGGAAATACATCAGTCCAGGAGCACTAGCGACCAGTGGAATATATTTACAAAGCGATCTAGAGGAACTCAAGGATCACATAATGTTCCCCGCGAAGCGATCTGTAATCCTCAATACCACGGCAAGAGACATATTAAGGCGTTCTACTGTCATAAATGAAGGGTCACTCTCTAATCTCAGACGAAACATCGATAGAAAGAATCGCTACCTCCGCTTGGAAAAAATTCTGGAATAATTTTTAATGTTTGACAATATCAGCGCTGGATTAATAGGGATATGCTAGAGTTCAAAACTTTCATCAGTAGTTCATCAAACTACTATTAGACACATTCGTACATGGATACGCTCTACACACTGTGTACGGTTGGTTAGTGTACTTTAGTTAGTGTTACTTACTGGTAACCGTATGGGATTCACTTACTTAACTTTTATTACATTTAGGAATGAATAAAACTAGAGATGTAATCCTAGCGCTCCAGATCTCGAATTACAAGAATATAACGAAACCGAGACTAAATTAGAACCTATTTATCTCTCCTTCCCCCGAGAGAAGAATCCATCTATCCATCTACTCTTGAGTTGAAACTGAACAATTAAAGGGAAAATCCGGCACGTCACAATTTTCCTTTCCCCTCAATATATATATATATATATATATATATATATATATATAAGTAAATAATAAATAAATAAATAAATAAATAAATAAAAATTATATATACATATACACATATATATATGGATAAAGAAGATAGCATGCAGGCATTTTAAAATACCACGGTAACTTTCTTATAGACGATATGGAAATCGAATGCATTACATCGAACTGTTGGCGCAGAGTTCAATGGCAGTGAAAGTCGTGAAAGTGGACTCATCTACCATATTCTGGATCCAATTGAAGACCGGCAGCGAAGAGTTCCAGGAATTGCTTGAAGAACTAACTCGGAAGATGACACGGAAGGGGCACATGCTGCGCCATCGTCCCATGTCGTTGTCGGAGAAATCGTTCGTGAAGCCATTCGTGAAGATGGCAACGCGGAATTATAACAGACGTCAACGGAGATGGAACGGTCGCGATCTCTTTACGAGATTGGGGCCGTGACATGGAGCGCCGACTATTTGAGGTGCACATACTGGAGGACAGATTCTGCCAATTAAAATGGCAAAGGATTTCCTGTGGATTGGTTCACACCGCTCCCTTCTTCGGCTCGTCTTGGCCAAGGAAAGTAAGGGATCTGACTAGATTCCTCATAAATCAACAAGGGGGATGGATGTCCATCTTAAGGACCATAAAAAATGAAGCCGCGCTAATTAAGCTAGAAATCCGGAGCGGAGGTGATGCTCGCGAATATCATCAAATCAAATCATTATCATGTAATCAAATTTAAAAGAAATATTGATTACATTAGGCTATGCTCAACATAGTGATAAGTTGAGAGCGGGCACTTCTGTATAATAACAAGAATAAGAATATACACATACACACACACACACAAATACACACACACACAAACACACACACACACAAACACACACACACACAAACACACACACACACACATACACACAACAAAAAAACTAAAAGAAAAATTAATAGTGATAAATATATATATATTATGAAGATTTTAAATACGTATATGTATGTGTATTCATATATACATACATACATATATATATATTAGGTTCTAACAAAAAAGTTCTGAGCTTTAGATTTGATACAACCGAAATAACAATTTAAATTTTATATATCTTCCCGCCTTTATGTGGTTTTAAAACGTTAACATTTAGCCTTCTAAAATGCCATATGGTTTGACGTTTGATGCACATAACCTCAAAAATCAGTAGTGTTCACGATGGCAATAACAAAAGAGCATATTCGATTTTCCATCCACTTCGCG
>Ga0157364_1008404_pt1 | contig 10689 bp, 11 predicted proteins | sample AttsexASBM2_FD_111476 | JGI IMG/M metagenome (GOLD analysis project Ga0157364, IMG submission 111476) | Fungus gardens microbial communities from leaf cutter ant in Ribeirão Preto, State of São Paulo, Brazil - Atta sexdens ASBM2 | ecosystem: Host-associated > Fungi > Mycelium > Unclassified ... | reverse complement strand
CTATGACGCAGATGTAGGCGTGGGGCAAGGTTCTGCACTGTCTCCTATTCTCTCTGCACTTTATATTGCTCCTCTTATTTGTATTTTTGAACATAGAGCTCAAGCTCTCAACCTAGATACTTGTATTCTTTTATTTGTGGACGATGGTCTTCTAATCTCTCAGGGAAAAACATATAATAAAACCCTGCCAGAGCTTTATAGTAGCTATAGAGTAGTTACAGACTTGATGGTGATGTTTGGCTTGGTCATAGAGCATGACAAGTCTGAGATCTTTCACTTTTCTAGGGTACATAACAACTTAAATTCAGAGCTGGACCTCTCAGCTATCAGTGCTCCTATCCTCAAGCCCAAGACATACTGGAGATACTTGGGATTTTACTTTGATTGATATCTATCCTTCAAGGAACATGTTTGGTACTACTCTACCAAGGCGCTTTCAATGGTTAAAGTAGTTGGAATGCTTGGGAATTCATCTAGAAGCCTTCTTCCACTTCAGAAACACTTTCTTTATTGCTTTTGTGTTGTTCTTATTTGTTATATGCAAGTCCACCTGTCCAGAAATTACATTCCCATGGTGATATCATCTCCAAATCATACAAGCCCATCTTCTATGGCAGCCACCTTTCTCACAACACATTTTATGGTGGTGCTGCAACCCTCTAGGTATTTTGTCTTTCATAGCAGAGATACTTCTATTCAACTTGGTCTTCCATGATAGAGTTACTCCTATTAGTGTCTCAACACTAAAACCTCTGCTCAGGGTAATAGGGGTTTCATGACTGAAACCCCAAGCATCTCCTATACTATCTATTTGTATATAAGACTAGTAGTTATACTGTAATTTGCTAGTCTGATAATTGACGAAGATAACTCTTATTGAACTCAATTTCTGGTATTCAATGGTGACATACCAGTTCCTATCATCTGAAGTTGTAACTATGTAGCAAACAGATGGTATAGTACATAAGCTAAAGCCAAGATTGTTTCACAAGTCCACTCATCTCCAAGTTCATTCTGTGGACTTCCACCCCAGTATAAACTGTATCTGATAGTATTATCAGACTCCCAAGTTTGCTGTCGCTTTTGAGCAGTTCTGTCTGCTAAATCCTCTGTCACAGTTCTGTCTACAATTCAACTTTGTATTTCGCACTTCAAAGTCCAAATAGCTTCCTCTCACTATAACTCTTCAACTCTGGTCCCACTACTTAGGACACCCTTCAATACAATCTTGTGTTTCAGTGACTAGATAGTTTATCCACCAAATGCTCCATGACACTCAAGAAGAATTTATCAAAGGGGCCAATTATCTCCAAGGTCTCCTTCTAGTACAATTCAATCTGGCCAAATAGCTTTATCTGTTCCTAGCCCAAGTATTGTCCCTGTAGACAATGATTCTGATTGGGAGGATACTTCTGCTAATCTTATTACTAACAATAATACAGCTAATAGACCTACATCTTCTATTTGCTCATGGTCTAAACCCTGTTAGAGTGAGAATACTAATAAAAAATTAGCCAATGTACTTGGCTGACTTGCTAATACACTTAATTCTAATCAGACTCCTAGTCCTAATACTAATACAAGAGGAATTCAAGTCTGTATCCCTGACATCTTCAGTAGTACTGAGCCTAACAAGCTCAATAATTTCCTGTTTCAATGCCATCTATATTTCTATGATAATCCAGCACAATTTGATATAAACATTGCAAAAATCAACTTCGTAATAATCTATCTTACTAAAGTAGTCTAGGACTGGTTTGAGGTGGGCCTCAATCAAGAAGACCAGGGCATCCTTTAAGACTGGCTCTCTAATTAGAACCTATTTGTAGATAAGCTATATCAATATTTTGGTCTCTCAGACCCTATTGGTAAAGTGGCTAGCATGCTGGACAATCTCCACATGAAGCTCAGTGACAAGATTTCCACTTACAATGTAGACTTCATGTGCTATGCCTCCCAATTAGGTTGGGGAAATAGTATTCTGTGCTATTGTTATTACTAAGGGCTCTCTAATTGGATTTAGAATTCTATCTCTACCCAGGAACAAGGAAAACCCACCTCGTTCTAGGATATGTATGCTTTAGCAATGACCATTGATCACTGTTACTGGGAACAAGACTGCAAATGCTACTGTGTAAGGTAGGCAGAAAAAGAGACTATTGAGTCTCACTCCCAGAAGTAAGAAAAAGCTTCCACCTCTGGTACTGCCACAGCTTCCCAGAACAAGACAAATCTATCTCCAGCAGCCTCATCCACTAAGAACTTTTCCTCTAAGTTATCTCTATCCTCTGCTCTCAAGAAGCAACCCAATACTCTGCGGATGGACCTCTCTTCCAAGCTGGCTAACAATGGCAAGTTAACCAGTGACAAGCACAAGAAGTATCTTGAAAATAACCTGTGCCTTTATTGCAGTGCAGAAGACCACAAGCTAGACTTCTGTCCCAAGAGCCACAGTGCTTCAGCAACTGCTAATACTCCAGCAGTTACTTCTGAGAAACTCTCAGAAAAATAGAGAGTGATTCCCAGGACTCCACACAGACTGAGAGCCGCATTGAACTTCTCTGTGCAACAATGAGTCCGATTTAACTCAACACATCCACTCTTTCTGATCCTCATTCACTCATTGTTTCTCTTACCTCTCCCTTGATTCTTGGTCAGAATCACCTTAATAAAATCCTGTTCTAAGCTCTCGTCAACTCCAGGTCTACTCACTGCTTTGTAGACTCTAAATTTGTAGATACTTACTACCTAAAGACATCCTCAACTCTTCCAGTTGCTCTCCACTTGTTTGATGGTTCATCAAATAGCACCATTTCTAAAATTGCCAACTTGCCCATAATTTTTTCCACCAGTGATTGTATGAATCTGGACTTCTATATCACTCCACTTGATTCTTCCTGCTCTTTGGTCCTTGGATACAACTGGCTTGCCTGACACAATCCACTGATTGACTAGATAAATGGGTCAATAAACTTCTGTCCATCTTTACAGGAAAATCTCACTTCTTCTCATGTCATAGCCAACACACCATTGGTATCTCCATCCTTTCTGGACATCTTTCTGCAATCATTAGATACCATGGTTTCTATACCTACATCTAAGACCTCTGTGTCTAACTCTAAGCAACCTAACATTACTATCATTGATATTACAGCATTCTTGCACACATCAAAACTCCCAGGCTTCCATAATTTTAAACTCTGTCTTTGTTCTTCAGACATTCAGGCTAACTCCACAAAACTTGCAGAAGCTCCTAATCTCTCCAATGTCCCTTCTGAGTATCATGAATTCACTGACATTTTTAGCAAAACTAAAGCTGAAGTTCTTGCTCCTCATTGTCTTTATAATCTCAAAATCAATCTGAAAGAAAGTGCTCAACCTCTGGTTGGCCCTATGTACTCTCTTTTAGCATCTGAACAAGAGGCTCTGAAAAAATTCATTGAGAAAAATCTCAACATGGGGTTTTTTTAATTTTTAAATCAACAATTTATTACATAGCGTGCAGTGGCAGACCATGGTAGCTACTTTGTAACTACATACAATAAGAGCAGACTACATGAAGAAACAGAAAAGGAAGGAGAAAAGAAAAATAGGAAAAGAACTAAAGGAGCTAATCAAATGAATCAAAAGAGAAAGATAGAAGGAATAGTACAAGTCATTCCAAATTCAATTTGAAGTGACAGAGTGAGGATTGTCTATGAACATAAAAGCTTTAGGGTTAGCTATCAAGAACATGATGAAATGATAAAGTGAATTTCTTCTAGGATTCCAATACCCATTAAACCTCATGCAATCATGAAGAATATGCCTCCTTGATTCGATAGGATAGTTTCCACAAGGACACTTGAAATCTTCATTAGGAAAGAACCTAAGGTGGTACTCTCCTATCAGGGCATAGTTTGTAATGGCTCTAGTAGTGCGAGCGCATACCGAGTTTGAAGTTTGATCAAATGTTTGGAACTAAGGGCTATCTTTGATATAAGATAGTTCAATGTCTTTGTAATCATTGTCAACTAGATTGAGAAAGTTCCTCACTTTTCCATCTGACACTTGAAATGTCATCTTCCATTAACTGATGATGTTATCACTGTCAATCTTTTTGCAATAATCCCAAGATATTTGACTCAGAAGTATGGGTTAGGGGTTGAATAATTTGGAATTCTTGTCAACCGCTTGGTGGAGTCTCTAATTGAGACAACTGGGACACTCCCAAAATTCAATGGAGTTGTTTTGGTCTTTGGTGAATAACTGATGCAATTCTTGGAGGATGGCTATTGTGTGGAGTTGATATGGATGGAATTTACTGTCAAAGATTTTCTTTGCAGCATGAATGGAATCAGTAACTTGGATATGTTATTTTTGCTGCATGCTTGGTTGATACTGCATCTGATGGCAAAAAGTTTTGCTTCAGTACTCATGACATAAGCTGCATGATGAACCGTCTTTGTTAAAGAGTGGTTGCATATATGTATATGAGATATAGATGTAGCAATGTCTTTTTTGATGCTAGCATCTGTTACGATGGCTATGTGTGGAGAGAAAGACAATTGCAATGTCATTTCGTCAAGTTGTTGAGAGCGTTTTTTGTTGTTTTTCTCTCTACTAGCTAAATTAAAGAAAAAGCAGTTAGGAAAAAGGTCAACAATTCTAGAGCCTGGATTAAATTCCAGATAAAAAGGAGAGAAAGCAGGAAAAACTCCGTAAAATTTGTCATTTGAATCGATTAGATGACCCTTGGCTATGGTCTTCTGACAATTTATGAGTAAGTTGATGGAGTAGGGACTAGGTTTGGTATGAGTGTCAGTGTGATTGTCCATGAAAGTTCTTATAAGATGGTTTGCAGGGAGTATGGCTGAACATAGTTGAGATCTATCTACAAGCTTCTAGAGATGAGATTTGATAGGGATTAAGCCTATGATAGCTTCAAGGCCTTCCAATGGAGATGTCTTGAAGGCACCCAGGATCCAAATAGTGGCTCTTCTCTGCATTTTGCCTAAGATTTTCATATGGTATGAGAGGGGAGCTTTGTTGTAAAACCATAGTTGGAAACTGTATAGAGTGATTGGGAGTATGTAGCATCTGTACAGTAAGTGTTTTTGAATTGGGTTGATACCTCTTAACGAATTCCCAAGAAGTTTTATGCACTTGACTGTAGAGATGGCCTTGTTTGAGTAGAAGTTGATATGTTGGTGGAAATTGAGCTTTCAGTCAAAAATAAAACCTAAGTATTTCCATGAGTCTTTGGGCCTGAGAATAGAACCTCCAATAACAGAGAGATAGAGAGGCAGGGGGTTGAATATGCCATGAGATCTGTTGAAGTGAAAAATATCAGTCTTGGAGTGTTCTACAACAAGACCAAAGCTGTCAAGAAGTTTAGATAAGACATTGTAACTACAAAAAAGTTGAGAATTTGAAGTGTCTATTGATTTGTTCTGTGCTATAATAAGGCTGTTATCCACAAAAGAAATAAAGGAAACAGGGATTTTTAGGTTTTTTAGATGTTTTTCTAGAATATATAAAAATGGTGAAAGATAAAGAGCCAACAGGATAGGAGAGAGGGCAGACTCTTGGCCTACTCCCACATTCACTTCAAAGTTTAGGGAAGATATTTTGTTCCAGATGTAATTGGTTTTCCTTTTAACCAAATAATCTGTGAAAAACAATGCCACTTTTGGCTCAAGTCCTGCTTTTCCAAGAATGATAGTAAGAAGGCAATGGTTAAGTGATGGGAAGAACTATGCAATGTTGAAAGCAAGAACACTTGTGGACTTGTTCTTAGTCCAACCTGAATGGACTATGTGAGTGAGGGCTATGCCTACATTAGAGGTGGATTTGGTTTTTAAACTGCCTAATTGACTTGGATGGATGAAGCTATTTTCTGTGACAATGAATTGAAGTCTTTCTGCAATAACTTTTTCAATGAGTTTTCCTAAGGTATTAAGGAGAACTATGGGGCAGAAAGCTTTGGAGTAGTCATATGCTGGTTTATTTGGTTTGGGTATGATCACAGTTGAAGAACACTTGAAGTAGTTTAGCCAGTGACCTAAGTTAATGCATGTGTTAACAATGTTAATGATATTGAAACTCAACATGGGTTTCATCTGACCAACCTCATCTTCACATGGTACACTGGTCTTATTTGTTAAGAAGAAAGATGGTTCACTATACCTCTGTGTCGACTTCTGCAGACTTAACCACATCTCCAAGAAGGATCATTATCTACTTCTGCTCATCTCTGACCTACTAGACTTATCTTGCAAAGCTCAGGTCTACTTAAAGATAGATCTTTGCCATGCTTACCATTTGGTTTGTATTGCCAATGGTGATGAATGGAAGACTACCTTTAGGATACACTATGGATCATTTAAATGGTCTGTAATGCTCTTTAGTCTTACCAATACTCCCACAGTCTTCTAGCGATTTATGAATGACATTTTCTCTGACCTTTTGGATGTCTGTGTCATGATCTATCTGGATGATATACTCATCTACTCAAATAACATGTCCGAGCATCACTGGCATGTAAAAGAAGTACTCAAGCATCTCTGCAAGGCTGGTCTTTATGCCAAAGCAGAGAAATGCAAATTCTACTCTGAGTTAGTAGAGTATCTAGAATACATTCTTTCTCTATCTGGTCTTACTATGTTCAATGACAAAGTAAAGACTTGCTAAAGTCTAAGAAAGTCAAGGATATTCAATCCTTCTTAGGTTTCGCAAACTTTTACCACTAGTTCATCTTCAACTACTCAGATATTATCATTCCATTAACATGCTTCATGTCATATACAAGTCCACCTGTCTAGAAACAATGTCCCCATGGTGAAACCACCTCTGAACCATACAAGCCCACCTTCTACAGTGGCCACCTTTCTCGCAATACATCTCATGGCGGTGCTGCAACCCTCCAGATATTCCATCTTCCATAGCAGAGATACTCCTATTCAACTCAGTCTTTCATGACAGAGTTACTCCTGTCAGTGTCTCAACACTGAAATCTCTGCTTGGAGCAATAGAGGTTTTACCACTGAAACCCCAAGCATCTCCTATAATATCAGTTTGTATATAAGACTAGTAGTTACACTGTAATTCGCTAGTCTGATAATCGACAAAGATAACCTCTTATTGAACTTGATCTCTAGTGTTCAACGGTGACACACCAATCAGTACTCACTTCCACTTGGACTTTCTCTCCTTCATCTGAAGTTGCGACCACATGGCAGACAGACGGCGCAGCATATAAGCTAAAGTCAAGATCATTCCACAAGTCTGCTCATCTCTGAGTTTATTCTGCGGACTTCCACCCCAGTGTAAACCGCACCTAACACTTCATTTGGAAGGATATTTCTTGGAAGTTCAACTCCTCCTGTCAAGATGCTTTTAACTTTCTCAAGAAAGCATTTACCTCTGTACTTATCCTTATTTATTAGATTCCTGATGCTCAACTTATTGTGGAAACCAATGCTTTAGACTATGCCCTCACTATAATTTTCTCAATTGTTAATGAAGATAATGAAGATCATCCAATTGCTTTTCACTCCTGCACTTTTACTGTGGTGGAGTTGAATTATAACACACATAACAAGGAATTGCTTGCCATCTTTGAAGCCTTTAAGATTTAGCAACACTATTTGGAAGGTCTAGCCTATTCTATCGACATTGTTACAGACTAAGAATCTTGAGTATTTTTTTACTACCAAGATATTGACCTGGAGATAAGTATAGTGGTCTGAGTACCTCTTCTAGTTTAACCTTGTCATCAGGTTCTGCTCTGGTTGTCTGAGCACCAAACTGGACACTTTCACTAAATGATGGGACATCTATCCTAAAGGGAGGAATACTGACTACACCACAGTCAACCTTCACAACTTCAAGCCTATCTTTACTCAAGAACAACTTGTAACCTCCATATGAGCTACCGTCCTCCTCTTTCCTTCTCTTCACACAGCTACAGTCGTGGATCTGAATACCCTACATCAAAACATCCTCTCAGCTCTCCCTAGTGACCCAATTGCTACAAAACACATCTCTGCAGATGGCCAGTGGTTTATGGACCCAAACAGTTTACTCCTCCTCAATAACAGAATTTATGTACTATCTGCTAGTAACCTTCACACATGTGTTCTCCAGTATAATCATGATCACATCCTCACTGGACATTTTGGTCAAAACAAAACACTGGAATTAGTCTGCCACAGATACCCCTGGCCTAGCCTTCATACTGATATACAATAATTCTGTAAGTTCTGTGTCACTTGTATGCAATCCAAGCCATAACATCACAAGCCCTACAGATCTCTTAAATAACTCCCCATCCCTAAATGATTATAGAATTCCATTTCTATGGACTTTATTGAAAAACTTCCATTATCCTCCGGGTTTGATACTATTTTGGTCATAGTCAACTGGCTCACTAAGCAGGTGATCTTTATCTCTGTCTATGACACCATCATGTCCATAGACTTAGCACATTTATTTGTCCTTTATATGTTTTCCAAACACAGTGTTCCTTTTCATGTCACCTTCAACAGAGACTTGGAGTTTGTGTCAAACTTCTTTCAATCTTTAGATACTGCTCTTAACATGTGGCTTCACTTCACTTCAGACTATCATCCTGAAGGTAATGGACAAACCAAATACACAAATCAGACTCTTGAGCAATACCTCTATGTATATTGTAACTACCAGCAAGATAACTGGTCCAAACTCCTACTTCTCATAGAGTTTGTCTACAATAATGCTCTGAGTGCTACTACTGGTGTTTTTCCATTCTTCACTAATAAGGGATATCATCCGAACATCACTGTTTATCCCAAATGTGATATTGTTTCCTCCTGAGCCCATGACTTTGCTATAGATCTCAATGAGTTACAGAGTACTCTCAAAGCTGAAATCTCCACAGTCCAACAGTATTATCAGAAATCTACTAATGCACAACATTCTCCTACTCTTGATTTCAAAGTAGATGACAAAGTTTTTGTCAAGGCTAAGTTCTTCCAAACAACTTGGCCTTCAAAGAAACTTTCCGAAAAATATTTCGGACCTTATGAAATCATTATCCAGCTTAGTACTCTATTGTTCACTCTCTGTCTTCCAGAGTCTATACATTCTGTTCATCCTATATTCCATGTGTTCATGCTCAAACCTACCATGTTCAACACTTTCTCTAAGAGAATACAACTAGCACCTGCTCCAGTTATAATTGACAGGGAACTAGAATATGAAATTTCTTGGATAGTGGACTCTAAAATCAATTACCGATGAGCATGCAAACTCCTATATAAGATGATCTGGCTAGAATATGAAAATACTGGAGATGAATCCAAATAGATCCCCACATCTGAACTCACTCATGCCACCAACTTGGTATCTGATTTCCACATCACATATCCTGCCAAGCCCAGTTCTCTCCTATTATCCTGATCACACTATTACATTTGTCTCCTACCTTTATGCATTTCCAATGGGGATTTCCTTTACTAATTTCTTAGTATATTTTATCTGCTTATCTTTATTAACCCTCAGCTTCCATGTATTTTTTGGAGTTTCTTTTCAAAACTTTCAAACTTCTTTTTATTTTAATTCTTGATTTTTTTACTTACACATTTAGATCACAAAAGATAAATAACAATTAAAAATAAAGAAAACAAAACTACTATACTAACAGGAGGTGGATGACAGAGTTCTCTTCTCCTGACTTTCTCTGGGACTATTCTCAGACCCCCTCTTTATTTCCGCTTTTCTCCTTTCTGTTCTCTCCTTCTGAGCTCTACCTTTGCTCCATTGCAGTCCTAATCCTCTCCAACTGGGCTGTGTTCCTCTCTTGACTCTCCACTAAGTCCTAAAGGGACCTCCCAACTCCTTAGTACTCCTCCACGAGTTCTTGAAGTACCTTTTTAATGGCACTAAAAACTCTGCCATAAGTAGGGATCATGGCTGAAGTGTTGGTGTTGGTATGGGGTACACACTACTGCTTGAGGGCAATGTACCCGGTACATGTGAAAGATCGGTTATGAAAGAAAAAATTATTAGAAAAATAATCATAAGTATAATAAAAAAAATACTCACCTTGAGAGGTATACTAAGTAATCCTGCCCAGTGCTTACACACCTCTCACAGGGGTTAACACCCTCCATCTTCACTGTGGTACCTCTGTGGCACTTCTCTGATTGCTTTCCTTTAGCTTTCTTGGAGGGCTATTACCCCTTTTCGTCTCTGGTGGTGATCTCCTTATATTTGGATTCTGCAGCCTGGGATCCTTTAGCCCCCTTCAATAGGGTGGCTTCTTCTTCTAGCATTTCATCTCAGAGCTGTTGAAGGTACTCCACCATTCTCCTTTTTCTCTTCTCCTTCTCCATAACCCTCTATCTCTCAGCTTCCTCCCTGGCCTTTTCCTCTGCTTTCCTTCTTGTCTTCTAAGCTGTACACTCAGCCTGACATAATTTTGCTACTGCTCCTCTTTATGCCTCCACTGCATCTCTTGCCACTGCTTTTCAAGAATTTTGGCATTATTTTGTGAAATATTGGAGTGGGTGTGTCATATGCAAGTCCACCTATCCGGAAAACTACATCCCTACAGTGATGCCACCTCTGAACCCTACAAGCCCACCTTCCACGGCGGCCACCTTTCTCGCAACACGTCTTATGGCGGTGCTGCAACCCTCCGGGTATTCCGTCTTCCACGGCGGAGAT
>Ga0157364_1008403_pt1 | contig 10690 bp, 5 predicted proteins | sample AttsexASBM2_FD_111476 | JGI IMG/M metagenome (GOLD analysis project Ga0157364, IMG submission 111476) | Fungus gardens microbial communities from leaf cutter ant in Ribeirão Preto, State of São Paulo, Brazil - Atta sexdens ASBM2 | ecosystem: Host-associated > Fungi > Mycelium > Unclassified ... | reverse complement strand
TTTTTAGTTTTTTAATAACAGAAAATTATTAAGTTGTTTCGTTTATTCATTGATATTAGATGATCACTTGGCACAAACAAAAATATATAACTTATCTAAAAATGTAATATGAGGAATTTAAATTCATAAAATTTGAAATTCACGTTTAACTTATAAATATAGTCATGACTTATAAATCATATTGATTTCTGACATCGTGTTTCGAATGTTTTCGACGAAATGGAGAGGTGTCCCCTTTAACGTCTTCAATAGTCCATGTGACACCCTGGCTCCTAGGTTTCCTTGGCAACCATCCCAATTGAAACGCGTGTCAGAAGTCGGAAGAATGGTATATAAGAGAGGTAGGAAAAAGTAACGATAGAGACGAAAGTAACGACTGAAATCTCAAACTTGGAACCGGCAATTCCGTTTATGTTACTTTGAGAGGACGAAATCAGATTTGCATCATGCATTTGTTTTATTTACAAAAATAAAAAGAATCTGTATCTCTATGGCTTTTTCGTTTCAACGACTGTGTGTTTATCATTTTTGATATGTCTTTTAATAATCCATATTAAAAAATATTTAATAAAATCCAAAATGAAATATTAAGTCAGCTTTGTAGAAAAAAGTCTGGATTATACTTTTAAATTTAATTATTCAAGCGTCTGCGATATCTTTTACAATGGACGTTTTACGTTCATTGTAAAAGATATCGTAGACGCTTGAAAAAGTCAGAATTTTTTACTATGCATGCAAATGGTTCGTGAAAAATTGATAATAGCCGCTATGTTGCCTCGAACGGTTGAATTGTCCTCTTTGTACGATTTTTTAAAATGAGATTCAAATTGATCCCTCTGGTAATCTTTTTACAGTAAATCTGACTCTCGATATATACTTACCTACGAATTCATTGAAATGTAGAGAATATTTAGTCAGAAATATTGAAAAACTGTCTCTATAAGTTTGTCTGTTTTTGTTTCAAATTTGACTTATCTTTTGAATATTGAAACAAGTTCTTTAAAAGAAATAAAAAATTAATTTTTGCAAACTTTTAATAAGAACGAAATATTAAGATTTTCAGAACTATAAAATCGATAATAAAATCGTGAACATGATACATCGAATAACACACGCTTTTTACAGTTTTGTTGAAACATTAAAAAATTTAGCTATGATAATAGATTTAAAAATAATTTTGTTGTATCAAAATAATTATATAGGACACTCAAATTAGTTGCTAGAATTTCAAAATTATTTGCAGCATTGCTCCTCATGCTTGAAATTCCTCTCTATCTAATTATTTTAATGATCCAATAAAATTTTCAGATTCATATTTATCTAAATCTTCAGATACTTTCAGCAAAATCGGTTTTTTTTTTGTAGCAAACAGTGTACTAATAATTACAAGATATAAAAATCTAAAAAAATTTTTATTACAAAAAGTGGGAGAATTTGCAAGTGCCTCTAAAATTAAATTAAATTAAATTTTAAAACATTTAAAAAATTGAAATATTTTATTATAGTATTTTTTTTCTATGACAGCAAATGAAAAGTTCATAAAAAAGATATTTTTTTTTATATTAAAATAATTGTTTTCTCAAATATATTATATATTCCTATTATATATTATTGAATTACAGTACTTTATTACTCAACGGATAAATTTTACGTTAATTTTGCAAATTTCTTCTGTATCATTCATTTCAACGCGCAAAGCTTTCTCGTAACAAACGAAAGTCGAGCGCTTGGAGAACGGTGTAGCGAGGGGTTAAGGCGTAGAGTCATAGAGGGTGAACAAGGGAGAGGGTGGTCTTGTGCTATTAACAGCTAATGAAAATTAGCTTTCGTCGGTTGATTGAGCGTTAAATCGTTCCTTTCTCGTTTTACGAGACAAGTCCATCAGGTGCACTCAAACGAACGTACTTCTGCTTCAAATTGTGAGCTTGTTACCGTCGCGTCGATAACAAATTTCTAATTCAAGAATTGAAAATGGTTTGTTGCATTCTGAACTAATTCTTTAAGTTTCAACGTAAATTTCGTTATAGTTAAATATTCGATAAACACCCATACTGAGAAATATTTCGAATCAATAATAACATTATTTTCATAGAAATATGATTTTAATTTTCTGAATGCAAAATAAAGAGTAAATTTGAAAATATAATTTTTATATTAAATTCGTTTTATTGACAAATCTATTTTATTGGATGCACTTTGTATTTGCATTATTTTTATTTGTTTAGCTTGTTTTACTAGTTAAATTTGTAACATTTTTAAAACAGTTTTTATTTATTTATATCTAAAGATTGGAGCAATGCTGATTGTAACAATTAATGCAATGACTTCTATCCTGTAATCTGTACTCGTGATTTAAACGTACGCAACGGAAAATCAGTTAGGCTGTATAGATTTTATAGTCGCTTCTGCAGTCCATTATTGCTTCGTTTAGAACAGTTCTAAACATTGTAAAGCCATAATGCTCTTGCGCTAAACGAGGCCTTGTGTCGATGCACAGTCGCTGTTAGTGCCACGCAAAATTCGTAATAATTTGTGGCTTGCGTCACGAAAATTGTGCCGACCACTACAGTTTGTTGATACTCAGGAACGCCAAAAATACGAATTACGGAGCAAATGGATGATGGATGATCAAAGAGTTTTCTGTTGCCAAAATTTAAATTCCTTTTATTTATGTAGCTGTCAAGATTATTGCTTCTTTAATTTATTTAATTAATTTTATTTTTATAAAGTCAATTGGATATCTCTACACATAACTGGTCATATTTATCATGGAGACATTATTTTTCACATATTCGACATATTTTCACATATTGAAAAAAGAATATGTCTGATTGTAGTTTATTAAATATATCTGTATGATCATTGCTATTGTGCGTATGAATGCAATTAAAACTTAAGAACTCTAAACAAATAAATTAAAAATTACTAATTCTCACTCTGAGATCGTTCCCTAAGGATTTACATGGGCGGAATGTAAAAGACGTTTCGGCGAGGGCAATGTAACACTTTTGTTTACAACAGATGAGTGTCAGATCTAGATTTTTTCTCGTCCGTCGGTTAAGCTTGCTCGTCTCCACGTCTGAATAAACATATCTGATGTCTGTTGGGCCCACCCAGACACAGCCATTAAAACCCTTATGAGAAAGTCAGTCACGATATCACCAAGAAAACTCATTTTCCACTTGCAGCTTTGTAATTTTTTTTTTTTTTTGCTAGGAGAAAGAGGAAAATTGAGGGAAAAAAAAGCATCCCTGACAGATCTTGATTGATATACATATTTTTATTTAAAGACATTTACGCATCTATACTTAACAATAAATTGAGTTTGAACACGGTACACGCATTGCTGCGCATGTTAAACAAATTAATATTTAATTAGCATTAATATTTAATTTATATTTTACATTGCACATGTTCCGCTATTAATTGCACATGTTTTGTTAATAACTCGAACACATTTTTTATTTTCATTTTAAAAATTGTACTCCGTAATTTCTATGTCAGACAATATTTTTTTTTAATTAAAATAAGAAGCACATTAATTTTGCACAACATGACAGTTGTGCAACGTCATCTTTAGTTTTTTTGGTTTTATGATATGAAATTTTGAAGTTTATAACATCAGAGGATTAGGGAACTAATAGAAACTTTAGCTTGATTTGATTTTCCTATTCCTTTCCAAATTTAAGTTTGGTATTTTAGATAACAAAAGAGAAAATATAGGAAATTCAATATTTCGTATTTTATACATTTATTTACAGGCTAATTTACACGATTGTTTTATGTCGCTATTGAATTACAATACATTATGCGTGTGATGTTGACAACTACAAGATGATTGGTAAATTCAGTTATTTATACGTGTTAATGTAATTCTGAAGAAAGGATTTTTTATGCACAGAAAATGTTTATAGATGAAAATGCAATTGAAAGACTTGGAAATAATATCTTAAATTGGAGCATATTTTACAAATGAGCTATTAAAGAATTATGTTATAAATTATTAATTATATATTATTTAGTATAGTCAGATTTCAAACGTATTTTCAATTTTCTATTCTAAAAAATGTAGATATGCTTCTTGATTGAAGCTAGTATTTAATAAATAAATACAATCTAAAAATTTCATGTGTTTACAGTTTTTATGTAATTGAGCACATTGTTGCCTTCAATTCATTTCAAGTCCTTCAATTTATTTCTTAGACAAAATCATTTTCCGGAAAAGAGTTTTCTCAACATTCGTCTCAATATATCTACTTAAAAGATATCATCAAAGTATTCTCTAAATGATATTTTGACATTGTTTCCTGAAGTACCATCATCTTTGTTTAGACGTGGAACAATACAAATTGATACTTCGAAAGCAGTCTATCATTCACTTCTCATCCTTGATTTTCGAGATTTGATTTGGATCGAAATCGGATGTGATTGGGTTTTGTACCTGAACATGAGTGGCATGCAAGGGTGGACAAAGTAGCGGATGATATGGCAGACAATAATATGGGAAACCACTGAGCGCTTTGTTCGCAGGATGAATCTGTGAGCTCGACATTTGCCCGGGAAGTTGTCCGGAACCACGAAGAGGCAATCCCCTCAAATGTTCGTCCGGATGTACTAGAACGCGTACAGCCACGCGCCTGGCGCTTCCAGAGTTTACGAGGGCTCCCAATTCTTGCTGTTGGCGCCGCTTGGTTTTATACCTGAAATCATTAATGACAGTTAATGAAATTTCATAATTGGAGAGAAAAAATGTTTGTAACAAAATAATTTATTTTTTGAAAATTATATTTTCCAAAATTTTCGTATTAAATCTAGGAAAATAATGAGACGTGTAAGCATAGGTAAAAAAAATTGCACCGTCGATTCTGAAACCAGATCTTGACTTGCGTTTCCGTTAATTTTAAGCCACGCGCTAAATCTGCCCTTTCTGGACCGGATAAATATTTTTGAGCAGCAAATCTTCTTTCCAGTTCATAGACTTGCGCGTGCGAGAATGCTGCCCTGCTGCGCTTTTTTCTGTTCTGCAAACTTTGACCTGAATTTTGCGATTCGTACGCGTCGTCCTCCGCCTCGTCTGTAAGATAAGTGAACGAACTTCTATTTTATATATATTGTGATTTGTTGCAATGTAAACAAGTCTTAATTAATAGAGAATTTAAAAAAATAGAGTTTTTATTATACGTAATTTCCACAAAATTTTGATGTTATCAAACACATTTTAACATATCTATAAACCATCATTTATTAAAAGAATAAAGCTTTTAAGTTTTTATGTATCGATGAATGGTGGAATCTCATTTTTCGAATAACGTGAGCTTGCCGTACAAATTCGTTTGCGGACAAATATTTAGATTTGCGCGAGAATCTGCAACTATACTGTAAAGCAATCGTTTAACTCGAAAGCCGGAGTAATCATCAGCGAGCAGCTATAGAAACGGTGAACGATCGGAGAGAGAAAGAACGAGAGAGAACCTCGTTGCTTTTGATGTCTCGTACAAACATTAACACATGTACTCGCTACTCCGACATGTTTATGCTTCTGTTCCGCAGTAATTCTCCTCTAAGTTTAACCAGTGGCACTAGAGTACAATCGTATTGCAGATCAGACTAGCTTCTTCTACTTGGCAACGAGCTTGATCCGCTACTTTGCGATACATATCCCCCATTATGAATAAAAAATAACTTTTTTAACGAGAATAATAAAAATTAATTACATCGTTGAAAACAAATAATAGTCTACGTTTTAATTTTATACTTGCAGATTTTTTTATCGACACAAAAAACTAATGTATTTCAAAAAAAACTAAAAATAGTAATCTTAAATTAAATTTATATATGTTTTTTTATATATGTTTTTTAATTACTCTCGATATAAAACTAAAACTTTTAGTCTGAACATATTTTCTTGCAAAAATATATTGCAATAATACTTTAATTACAGATATAAAAAATGTCATAAATATCTGCATGGTAAGAATAGTTTGCTGAAGTATCTAAAAATTTAGCTAAATATGGATTTGGAAATAATTTTATTAGAATCAAAATATTTATGTATAGAACGCAAACTGGTTGTTAGAATGTTAAAATTTTTTGTATCATTGCTTATCATGCTTGATATTTCTACTTAATTATTTTGATGATTTAATAAAATTATTTTCAGATCTGTATCTAGCTAAATTTTTAGATATTTCAACAAAATCGTTTTGGGATTATTAAGAAATTTCGATATCTCTTCTCTAAAACGTGTTATCTTTAAAATACAGATTCCTTGCTTTTGACAGTTAATAATTGAAGTATCATGTTAAAGGAAGATTTTACGTATATTTTAAAATAAAACAAAATTTTTAATAATTTTTTTTCTAAATCAAGAAGTATTTGCAAATAAATCACAATGTTCTCCTAACAGTGTCATAATTATTTCACGCTCAAAACGCTCATCCTACGTCAATGTTTATCGTCGGTGGTCAGCAGGAGACGTGGAACATTTAGAGAGATCTATATTTGATCACTTTCGACGTCGACTAGATGCCATCTCGTCCGGCTAATGCGTCCATCCTTCGTGCTCGTCAAACATCCTATGGATGTTTATATCGAGTCTATATCGAGAGTTCAGTTCCAGGCAAGCAAGTGGCGTCTACTGAGTCTGATTACATCGATGATCCTTCGAGATCACTAAAACGCTTTTCGGCTCCTCCATGGATAGACTTTATCAGGAAGGACGCAAAAGTCAGGAAGGATTTTTTCAGTTATTATCGTAGTGGTAATAAGTGGTTAAAAATAATTTGTCGTAACAACGTTGATTCTTTTGACTATCCATTATCATATTAAATGACTGGAGAGATTTCCCCTCGAAAGTGGACTCGTAATTTTCTAAGTGCACCTTGAATCGGTGCCAGCTCGTGTCTACCTCTTCACCCTCGAGCTGCTGCAAACAATATACTATCGTGCGGTTTCAGGTGACAATTCTTCATTTAAGAGCAGACGCTCTTTCATAATGTTAATTACTGTGTATTTGGTGTTATCTTTACATGATCTATCTTTATAAAATTTTACGTAACGTGTTTCCTATAACTTTTTTTCTGAGTATCCTGAAATTACTGTGAATCGTATTTTGTCTTCCTTAAATCATTTTGTACCATTTTCTTCCTTGCAATATGATACGTGGATGTAATACGTCAAGTTTGTTATAAAATATAATTATCTAATTTTATCACAATTTAATACATATAAATCCGGATTGTTAAATCCGGATTGAAACAATTAATAAATAATTACGATCAATAATGATTCAAATTTTACATTCTAAATGCTAAAAAATTTATTTATAACTTTTATAATTATGAAGGAATACAAAGTAGAAATCTTGCATAAATGCTAAATGTTAATTATGATTGATTTCATAAAACAGTCAGTGCGAGGGAGAGTATCTGTTTACCCTCATACTAAGATAACACTATTCGACTAAAGTAACTCTATACTTTCTATCATTAACGAGGGCGAGTATTACGAAAAGATGGACATGACATAAAGGGATGCAAAGGTAAACTATCGTTATCTCTTGTGTGTAATACATAACGCAATGTACATATGGTACAGCTCAATTGATTAAATAGAAAATATTTTAAACATAATATATATATATATATAAAATTATATATATATATATATATATATATATATATATATATACAATATAAAATAGCAATATATTTTCGTGTAACACGTAGCGCAATACGTATATTGTAGTTAGCGAACACAAACGATTAACTAAGAATTATTGCTATCCTACATGGAACACATAGCACTACATCTGTCACGAATAAATCAATCACGAACGTTTACTCGGAAATAGTTAGCGATCGTAACCTTGATCTAAAATGGTTTGATCTAAACGTAGGTAATCTGCGAATCCTTGCGTGCTTGAGACACATAAGAACAGAGTGTGGCCAGAGATCGAACAAGTGCAAGAAGTAGCCGGTACTCGTGACGTCTGCCGAGTCGAGTGCCACTTATGCTACTAAAATTACATTCAATTACGTTATCTGCGCTCGGGTTAACTTTAAAAACCCTTGAAAAGAGCTCGTCTGTTACGTGCGTATCTGCTTAAATGACCTCTTAAGCCCGCATCCTCATATTCGATACAAGATCCTCCGGTTGGTCATCATCTTTTAGAATCTCGAAGTTATTGTTCTCGCTCGCAATATGTTAGTTAGAATTTCTTTTTTGAAAAGAATTAACATTTCGTCTCCTAGACTTTACGTGATTAAGAATAAATCTGTTATTTATCATAACATTTATAACGATTTTTTTTTTAATAATGTGACCTCAATTTTTTAAGAAAATTCTGCTTCGTGGTTATATGCATATGAAGTTGCCTATCAATTATTTTTGCAAATTATTGTTTTAATTAATTCAATACTGCAGAGTAAATAAAAAATTCAAATATATGATGTTATTTTGATATTTTACTCGAGGAGAGTAAAACTTTTTTTTTTTTTTAAATACGATACGTTTTTTGTTATAAAATTATGCAATTATGATAATTTATGCACATGCGAATAATATCACGTACCTAGATATTTATTTTTACTCATGTCCAAGGCTTCATCCTGCTGTCTATGAGAAGTTTCCGGTTCTTTAACAGACTGATATGCCGTCAGGTTTCCCAGAGTTTCGAAGTGATTCTTAAAAGTTCCTTGGCTCAAGTGCGGGAGGCCTCCAAAATTTGATAAATTTGCCTGCGCCAAGTTCCTCCTCAAGATATCCAACTCATGTGCCATGTTCAATTCTGGGGTGGGCAATCTTTGATAATGAATCACCTGATCGTGATCGTAATTTCCGTCGAACTGCTCGTTCTCCACGCGTTCACATTCATGATTGTGTTTTCTCATCGGCACGGAAACGGTGGCCTGGATTTTCTCCAAATCACATCTTCTCGAATCCACGCCAGAATTTTTTCGGCTCAGAATATCAGCGATACTAAAAGGGGTTGGTTGAAGGGGTTTCGGCGAGGCTTCGCTATGTTTCTCGTCCTCCATCACTCTGTGCTTTGCTATTGTTCTCTTTCTCACGACGATCACAACAAAAGCTGTCTTAAAATAAGTCTTTCTATGCACTCGATGTCCTTTCTAAATTTTCTCTTCTTTAATTTTCTTCATAATTACAACCATCATTTTTATCTACACACTCCAGGAAATTCGTCTCGTCACATCTTACTAATTGTCATCGTGCAAATTCACTACCTTGTTTTTTCTTCACAAAAAACTTTGACTTCTTTCACTTTTATAAACTTATCGAAAAAAATCGAAAAATCACACGTCGAATTTTCTCAATCACGCAGGATGCTGTCATTCTCGCTTGTTCGTCGACACGTTAGAATGGAGGATCAGCCAACGAATGCTAGGCGCCTTCCGTGTTCACATAATCCCTGGATACTCTCGAGCAGCCAGAAAGATCGTTGGTAGGCCGACTGGCGTTATTAATTGTTATTCCCGAGTGCTCGACCCTTCCGATTCGAGTGTGCTTCGGTCAAGTGTGCTTGTCGCCCGCGGAGACTTATTTTTCGAATTACCACACTCAACCCACAACTTGCCCTTCCTCCCTCGAGAAGAGCCTCCCTCTTTTACTCGACCAACCCCCACCTAAGAGATGCTTCGCCCTCTTCTCGCCCTTCTCTTCATCCCTCTTTCCTCCTGTTTCTCTTTCTGTTTTGCTAAGATCTCTACACGTAGATGATCTCACTCAAGACAGTTTTGCTAATCGAAAGATGATGCTCAAAACTTATCAAATTCCGTCGACGATCTCATCAGCTATCGATCGCTCTCTCACTGTGTGTCATAGAAATGATCTTTCTTTCCTCTCCTTAACGAGCTTCGTAATGCTTTTCGTCACCCACCCTCTCAGTCCCTGCTCTCTCCTAAGTGAGCTTACACGCGCGAATACCGCGCGTTCTGAGGTAGGTGGAGCTTTGGGTGTTCTACGTGCGATCAGACGTGACGCTTCCGTCACGACGCAAGCCTCGCCCTACGGCCAATCCACAGCTTTTCCCGCGACGTCGCTTTTCCGCGATGGCCAATCCAGATGGAGACACGAGGTCGGGAAAGATTCTGCTACGGAGTGGGATCGCGAGAGATTTTTAGATCATCGTGATTGTCGCGACCCGCCGGAAACGTACGGGCACTTTAGAGATTTTCTCGTTTTGTCATTCGTGTCAGCGAAGATGATAAAAGTTCTGCTTAAGTTCTTATCGATGAGAGCAATGAAGCAATCACTCACGGTGGTCATACATGATGACATTTCATTATTGATATATGTTTTATGATTAAATATATGAGATTTGATCAAATTGTGTATTAGTATATATTAGGAAAGTAGTTATCAGATTTAATCAGATTATATATCATCTATTACATTTGATGTCTTTTACAACAGAATGTGATAAAGTTGTTTTATAGTTTTTCAATTAATATTTTGATATATAATACGTTTCCTTTATTCTTTCTTGTTTTTTATATCAATCATTCTTGTTATTTTTAATAAAATATTATATTTAATAACATTTTTAATGAAATATTTTTTATCAAAAATAGCACTTAAATAATCTAAAATGTATTTAAAACGATCTACAGTTTATTCACAAAATTAAAATTCTATTCACAATTTTGTATATCATGTAATGTGAAAGAAATTT
>Ga0157364_1008402_pt1 | contig 10694 bp, 2 predicted proteins | sample AttsexASBM2_FD_111476 | JGI IMG/M metagenome (GOLD analysis project Ga0157364, IMG submission 111476) | Fungus gardens microbial communities from leaf cutter ant in Ribeirão Preto, State of São Paulo, Brazil - Atta sexdens ASBM2 | ecosystem: Host-associated > Fungi > Mycelium > Unclassified ... | reverse complement strand
TAATCGATTATAATTGTCAATTTCTTATAACTTAAAACTTAACCCTTATAAGATAAAACAAAGATTATTTAATCTCCTATAGATTAATTAATCTCCTATAGATTTCCGAATTATAAAATAACGATTGACGATCATATTTGTTTTATTTTTAATATAGCGTAACCTTCCATGTCATAGATATTTTTCCAAAAAGATAGATGCTTTTATTATGCATAATTTTCATAAACAAAAAAATTATAAATTTATAAAACATTTCATAACTTATTTTTTTTATAATATTAAATATAATATCTTTCAATACCGTAATGCGAATAAGAAATAAAAGCCTGAATGATCTGGATTTTTAGTGCTTAAATAATTTTGTGACATTACTGCTCTTCTTATTCGATGTCAATTTTTTTACATATTAAGCATGTATACTTAATATATTAAATACTTTATTTTATATAAAACATTAGGACTAAGCAATTAACGATAGATTCTTGGGGTTAAATTTTCATAATAAAGAGCAAAATAAATAATATTAAGCAAACAGAATACTCTCAAAAGACAAACAATATTTATATGAAAAATAATGTAAAATGTGCATCAATTAGCTACTAATTGTTTTGTAATAGTTGATTAAACTTAATTTCTTAATTCTCAGGAAATTACGTCCCGAAAAAGTCTCGCTCGATACAATTTCGCCAGTTGTGAAATATATCGTTCAGCAAAGTGAATTATATCGTTCAATTTATAACTGCGACGTAAATCCTTTTTACTTACAACATGGTGCATTTTTGCGAAATCGAGCGAAAAGATTTAAGAGAGCGTAGCTGACTTCTTCCTTCGGATAAGTGTAACTCCATCTTTCTTCTTGAGATCGATCTGGACGAATCGTCGATGTCTCCTTAAATCGCCGTAAGTATGTCGGCACGAGCAAAGTAAACGCATATAAGTGTACACGTGCGAGAATAAATCGTCCATTCGCACGAGAGATTTAAAAGATCATTCTCTCGCCTCAGAATAAATTTCACTCGCACATTCCTCCGCGAGTTATTTTAAAAATATCGCACAACGAATGATATTCTGCGTGAAGGAACACAAGTGATAGACGCAACATCTCGAGAGAAGATATTTGAGGCAGTGATTTTGTCTTTTCTTCTTTCTCTATTTTTCGAGACGAATTCGGCCAGAATTCTTTTTATGGATCGATCGATGCGCTACCGAAATGTCGACGCTAAAAATGGTAATCGTGTCACAGGAACGAAGCGAGTGTATGAAAATGACCGTTCTTATTTCATCGTGATAAGAGAATTTTGAAGAAACTCTGAAAAAAATTGCTCTTCTTTTCAATTCTTATAAAATAGAAAGTTAAACGATTTATATAATAATCATTTTGATAAAGTCAACTTCTTTAAAATATGATGTTATAAATTTATAATTTTCAAAAATCTTGTTTTATTTGAAATTAACATTATAAAGAAATTTTTTGTACCATGTCATTTTAATAGTATTAATAAAAGATTCTACTTATTTTTTATCAAGAATACAATTCTTTAATTCTTTCTGAATTTTTGGAAATTACAATGTTTGAGAAAATTAGATACAACCGTAAAAAGCCAAAAAAGTTTTAAATTCTTTATCGGAAGAGATAACTTGTTTTCTTTCTTTGATGACATCAGTTGTAAGATGCTCGGTTAAATGGTCGTAACTGTGCCAAGAGGACGAAGTTACAAGCTACACGTGGGTGAGAATAAATCGTCCGACTTCTGGAAACGACGACGCGAAACGAGCTAACGTGTCATCGACTGCGATCCGACTGGGAACTACCACTTCCTCCCTATAATGGAAGAAATATCTTCGAAACGTCGATATTGGAAAGACACGAAAATGGCAACGGGAGAGTTTCTCACCTTCGAGAATGTCGATCGCGTAATTTATACACTCCGTTCGTAACCAGTCATCTCTGATATTATTGCATAAAGATCAACTGACAATAAATGAGTTACTTTTTACATTTAATATCGCTCTATTTCGTTACTCTGTTTTACGAAAAAATTTAGAAATATAAATTTTATTACGTGTTACGTCACGCATAGTAAACAACAAAACTAAATATAAAAATATCAACTTCCAACTTTAATAAAAAAAAAAAATAATAAAGTAAAGTAATAATAAAAAATAAGTTAATCAAGACTATTTCTTTTTCTCTTCATAAATAACATATCGCATGTCGGCATCATTTCGGCACGTTTCAGAAGAAAGCATTCTTTTTTTAATAATGTAATCCTACATAGTAGAGCAGTCACGCGATATAAAGAACAGACAATGGAAACTCTGTTGCTCTGCCTCGCTTACGACTTTGATATAGAACAACCTTGAGCTAGCAAAGCGAATTTTCTAACTTGAAGACAGCATCCAGAAGTATCAAAATCTACTGTACCAGAATAAAATGTACACTTAATGGAGCGAACAGTGACGAAGCTATTTGTAGATGCGTATCATACATATAAAAAGAAGACGATAACATCTCAAGAGACATGAAATTCTACATGAAATTATAATGCATACATATCGACATAGTATAAATTTTAATCACTAAACGCAAAAAAAAACATTAAATTATTATTAGAATCGTGATATTGACCTTAATATGATTTCTTCAATCTTTAATTAATTTCTTCAAGTCAATAATTTACTTCTATATAATATGCCAGAAATAGCAAATGATTCATTTCTTGTAAATTATAGACTCCCTCTAAAATTTTCCCTCTATTTTACATAACTTTTTAAACTTTAATATTTTATCATTCAATATCTTAATAATTAATTATAAGTCTCAGTTTAAAAAATTATGTTAATATTTACTCCAAAATTAAAAGATGAGTAATGTTCATTTATTTTCGTAATTTGTAAAAGTCTCTTTTCTCAATTTGTAAAAAGTCTTTCGTTATCAGATTTTATATAAATTAGTATGTAAATTTCTGAAACATTTTACTCACCCTTTGTGCCTTCCGTTTATCAGCACGTTGATTTTGATGATATATTCTGCTGAAATTACTGACGATAACAGGTACCGGTAAAGCGATCACTAGGACACCGCTCAAGGAGCATACACCCCCGACGATTTTTCCCGCAATCGTTTTCGGAACCATGTCACCGTAGCTGAAACAAACAGAAAAATATTTGTTAAAGCAGCAGTTTCGTGATTTATACGAGATAACATTCCGTAAATTTCGTGAAGTAAAAATACCAAAATTAATATATATTAAATTTCAAATTTAGGACATAAGTTTTATTTTTCTTTCAAAAATTCAGAAAATATTCAAAAAATCAGAACATTTAGAAAATCAAATTAAATTTGACAAAAATATTTAAACTCAAGTTACAACCATGTGAGTTGATAGTTTATCAATTCTTTTCAAATTCTAGAATAATTAAAAGATTTATAAATTTCTAGAATTTAAATAATTAGAAAATTTATAAATTTTTCGAATATAAAAGAATTTTAAATTTTAGTGTAATTATAAATTATAATAAAGTTTCAGAAAAATTTACAATCAAAATTCAGAAATCTAAACACTCTAAAATGTACTTCGAGATGCTAAATTATTATGTAATAATTTAGTTCCCAAATATGTATGTTCCCAAATATATAACTTGCACATATTAATAGTCGAAAATTTTGCTGCTTAAACCGTCAAATTTATCAGAACTCCATATTCTACAATCCAATACATTTCAAAGGATTCCAAACTCATAGGGTCATGTTCATTTCGAGATATATAATTCCAAGTGAATGTCATGCATTGCGCATCAGAAATTCATTCGTGAAGCATTGTTGTGAATACTGTTGGCAACACAAAACAGTAGTAGCTTAGACAAACGATCCGGCCAAGTGTTTAGAAAGCACGATGGAATTATATATTCCCGACGTTGTCGCCCACGAGAGCACGCATCGCGACGAGGGAAACGAGAGAGAGCGATGGATAATTCACAGCGTGCTTGAAAAATTCAATCGTAAAAGATACATTCTTCGTCCTCGTTTCTCAGCCGTGCGATGTCCATCCATAAAACTTTTCCGCGACTACGTGGCTAGCTATGTAGTCGACCATTTCCCACAAGGTTTCCCAGTCCAATTCCATTACACATTTACTGTGTATCGAGTGACGCAAATATGTACGAGCGTGCAAATATATACAGCAACCCTCGGCTGCCTATTTAACTTTCTTTCGTGACAACGCGTGTTTAAACATTTGCGTATCGTTAAAACTACAACGGTGAGTTTTTGTTAAAATCTCTTTCACAATAAAAATAAAATAAAATCTCTTTCATAAAAAAATAAATTTGTTAAAACAACTAAAAACGTCATAGATTTAATAAATTTACATATCAGACAGCCAATTTTCTAAATTAAAATAGTAAAGTTATACAGCTGAATAATATTAATGGTTATAAATAATCATATACAGTTTGTTACAACAAAGTTAATTTTCTATACTGTAATATAACAAAGTTAACTTTCTACGAAAATCAATTTAATATACATATATAAATCAAAATTTTTAGCAAAACGTGCTACTTAAGATGGCGTGTACTTCCGCTGATATAATGAAGAAAATTTGTTACATTAGCAATTTTCATTGTAGCAAAGAATTAACTGGATTAGCATACTAATAATTGCTTACAGATATAATTTCTTTGTTGAACCATCAAATCTTCTTAGTTATAGATATTGAACTCATGCAGCGAACTATAGCTTTACTGAACAACAAAATCTACTTATATATATGTATATTCCGTGCTTTTTTTATTGATAAAAGCAAGTAGCCGATGTTAGATAACATAAAATATTGCGTAATTTCAGCGTTTATAGTCATCGTTACAGTCATAAAAAGTTGCAACATCATTATAAAAAAAATTATTATTATAAAAAATAACTGTAAAAATAATGGAAAAATAATTTTTCCATTCCATGTTGACAATATATGTTAAGATCAAAATCATTAGAGAAGAATTTCTTCATCACTATTTTTAAATAAACAAAAATATGTTTATTCATACGAATATGTCGATATTTAATATTTATCACAAAAATTGATATAAAAAGAGTCGTATTATTATCGGCGGAACCAGAAACTACATTATATTACGTACAATGGCGATCGTTTATTCTTCCGACATGCCTCACTCGGGAGATCAAAAGGAGACGCGCGTGAAAAAGAGAGAACACTGATGGAACTGGGAATAAAATGAAGTGTAATGGATCGCACTTGGCAACTGCGCGCAAATCATTCCTTTTTCCAACGAATTTCTCGCCCGCACGCAATTTCAGCTTGACTAAGGAACAAGTGTAAAAGGAAGCTCTATTCTGAAAACAATGCGACACAATCACGAGTCCAAGAGAAAAAAATGTTTTCTTAGAAATGATCGATTGCTCAATATCCTGCGCAATATATCGCAAAACTGTCACTTATATTTTGAATTATTGAGAAAAAAATACGTAAGTCTATAAAAATATACTTTATAATAACTATTATATGTAAAAATACTACAAAATTTATTATATACAATATCCTTTAATATATATTCAATAAACATTTCAAATTGATTTAATTTTAGAATTATAAATCATAAATAGACAAAAAGCTTGAATTTTATACTCATAGATATTTAATTTATCATTAAACTTTATATTTTTTCTAGAACTTACACTTAAAAAGTTTGGATATGTACTAAGATATCCTAAGTTTAAATTTAAACAATTTTAAGATTCAATAAATTTTCAAAATTTCTTAAATCATAAAACCTATATATGACGAGATAGTATAGATAGTACAATAATAGATAGTAACTAACATATAATAATTACAAGCATACAATTAAAATTAAATAATTTATAAGTGTTTTTGAATACTAGAGATAGTAGAAACTAAATTAAATAAATACAGCTCTTTTTTACTTAAATAATCTTCTTATTATATGATCTATATTGCTTTACTAATCGCATGTAATCGCATGTAATTTCATAAACAATCTCTTCTTCTGTCGCATAATAATGATATTTGTCTGTCAAAAATATCCATAACTTTCACATGAAAACTGAATTGAATAAATGACTCCTTTTTACTTAAATAATCTTCTAACACGATTAGTTCTATATTGCTTTATCAATTGCACATAATATCTCACAAAAGAGTGAAAGTAAACCAGAAATTGCAGGGCACATGAACTTTCATCCAAGCTCGATTTTCCCAGTCGGCAATAATTTTCTCGCGTCCTATGGCCTGCCGGGCTCGTTTCTCGACACTGATTTACGTGTCCCACGGACTTTTACAGCGACCATGAAACTTGTCCTAGCGGGATCTCATCCTATCATCTTTCGCGCACGTGATATGCTGCATGTTATCGATCTTCCTCCTTTTTCTCGTACCTTTTATTTAATTAACAATTTTTCACGCCAATTATTTATCGATCGAATAATTTTTTTTTTCTTTACATGACTATCTTCCGTGGGGAGAATCTTCCACACGGGTAAATCTGTCTCTCAGTAAACAAGCCAAGTATAAACGATTAAAAATAATTAATGCATTAGTTGAGCCTAAGAATAAATGCTGTTTTCCAACAAAAAGATAATATCACATTGAAAATTCTAAGATAATGATGTAAAAAATAATAATAATAAATATTACAAATATTATTTACTAAAAGATTTGGTTTAAAATTAACTTCTTAAGATGGTTCTTTAGTAAATCTAGTTATTATAGAAGTATCTAATTCTTTTATACATATAATAAAGTATTGAACTTGCCGTGCAAAATTTTAGAGTTGGTTAACGATGAAATAAGAGAGAAAAACAATTGCAAGTATTACCCGGATAATATCTATGAAAAATTGAGTAATAGAACAAGACTCGGATACTTGGATCTCGGATATTGACAGCTGTAATATAAGCTGTATATTGGTAAACTTCTTCAAATTTTCAAGACTTGTAATTAAAAATAAAAAATAAAAAATAAAAATTAATTAAAAATTAATCAAAGACATTAAGATATACAGGATAATTTCAATATTTTATCCAAATTATGCAGATATTTGTGATTTTAAGTAAACCCTGGTGAGGCATCCCAAATGTTCGGCACTAAAAAAACCACCTTAATCTTTTTGAAAAACACAAAAGAAACAACTTTATCTTATACGTATTACATATTATATAAATTAATATTACAATTATATACAGTTAATATTTAATTGTATATTCAATTATAAAAAAATCTGTTTAATTATATAAACTATGGCATTTCAGAACTTATACCAAGATAATCTCAAAGATAAAAAATTTAATGAGACATTTACATATTCTAAAAATATATAATCCTGTTATAAAGTGATTGTTAACTTATTTCGCTCCAAAATAATATCGAATGCTTAAAATAGACAAATATCGAGTTAAAGAATTAAAAATGGCAGGTCGCATGAGTTCAAGGAAAATACTCTTGGAAACCAACGAACCAATGAAGACTCATTTTTTTTGTTTGTCGATGTAACCGGGACACGCGACGGTAGCAAGTTTAGAGTCGACGAAGACGTAGGATTTCGTGATCTATTGTTAGACAAGCACGCCTTGGGCGGTCACCGAGCAACTACCTAGGATTCAGTCGGATTTCACAATGACACAGACCAGGCCGAATTCGCAGTCAAATCACAAATGCAATTGCCAATGTAGACAAAAAGTAATACCACGTTCAAAGATTCGAAGTAATTAAGTCGAGACTGATTTTGCGAAGTTTCCTGATATGAGCCGAAAATTATAGTAAATATAACATGTAAAAAATTCCCGTTTTACAATACTATAAAAACAAATTATAAAATTTTAAAAATTATAAAAAATTATAAATTACGATCCGTGCACATAATGTGTTATATTCTGAAATTATAACATATTAATATGCAATATTTAACTTTATTTCAATTTCATTTACTAACATTGAAAATTAAATATAAATAAGAGAAAAATCTACATTATATCATTAAAAATAAAAAAATAATGTAATATAATTTGTTTAATTTAATTTAATTAATATAATTTGTAATAATGTTGCAATAATATATATATATATATATATTCATAATAATTTGTAGTAATGTTTAATGTTTTAATAATTATTTAATTTTTATCTGTATCTTATAAATTGAGTAAAAATCAAATAGGAAGATATAAGATTTGTTCTATTTCTGTACTGGTTGCATTAGTTCAAAAAGTGTTACACTAAAGCTTTTCTGTTCCCAAAATGGCGTCAGGGACGCTGTTTTTTGTTTTTTGTTTGCACGAGTTCACTGATCTGGCAGCACTAAGGGCCTTGTTTTTAGCTGAACTTCTTGTACGGTTCATCTTGTCTCTTTTTCTCTCCAAGGTGAAAAAAAGGAAGAAAAATAAACGTGCAAGAACTTTAGCTAAAAAGAACAAACCTTAGGCCTGAAGTCAGTGCAAGCAATGCAAGCATTAATATACTGGTTTAATCACAGAAATAGATTGTACCTTGTACAAATAGTGCGAAAGTTTATGAGTAATAAAATGATAAAAATATATAAATAATAATAAGCCTACATACAAAAATATGTTGTACCATCATTATCTTCAATGAAGAATATTTTTAATGATAGAATTGCATAATACTTTCTTCGCAAGAGTCTAATATTTTCATGTAATATGGAACATTTTTATCTTGTATTAAAACGTTTATTTATTCTTTGCCTATATGCTTACACTCGTCAGTTCTGGATTGAACTAGTTCAGTTCAGTTTAGTTCTAGTGCAATCCTCGTGCAGGAATAGAAAACAAACCTATATAAATTAACATAAACCATCACACAATGTACCCAAATTCTATCTGCCAGTTGCCTAACTTCAAAGTGCCGTAAGCTCAGCTATATGTGAAGTTCTTGATTAATCGAGTAATGCAGTTTGCCACGGAAAGACGATTTCAACATCAATGTCGACGATCTATCACACCCTAATTGTAAGTTCGGAGAAGTTCAATGAAGTGGATCTCAACTAATATTGTAGTTTAACAAAAAGATATCATGATTCCATCTATTGCTGTCATAAAGCGTATTCAGAATTCAACACAATTATTATGTTTCCTTAAATTAATATTATCAACTCCTCGTAAATATAATACTAACATATTTTTCTTTCTACAGGAAAGAGAGAAATTTATTCAGAATTTTTAAAAGAAAAGTAACTTTTTGCATATCCACACAAGTAAATTCATAAAAGAAATAAGTATAAGAATGCTTGAATAAAAAATGATCCATGCATGATTGTACATGATTATATAGCATACAAAATCCTGCATTAAATAATGTATAATTTTAAATATTCAAAATTTTTAATATAAAATCACTACAAAAAGCATTTTAATTCTCACTATTCTATTAACAATACAATATTAACATTAATATTCATCTACAGCGTTGTTAAAAAATCCATCAATCGTGATGATAGACTGACACAATGATCTTATCAGTCCCGAATACGCGCGAAATTCGCAGCAGACACGAGATCAGATCTTGTATTAATTGTTATTATGCATCAATCAACATTTTAACGATGATGTCCATATTCATATTCCATGGTATAAAAATATAAGATATTTCATTACGCATAATAGCGGCAGATTAAATAAAACAATCAATCAAGTGCTTGTCCTAAAGTTAGTGGAATGCACATAGCAGCAATTATTCCTTTTTATTTCAGGCAATGTTTTGATTGGTCAAAGAACAGCCGCCATATTCAAGACAACTGCGCAACCTCGGATCTACTTATATTCTTATACTAAAGATGGATAAAAAATAATCAAAGAATGGATAATCGAATGCTTTCTTTTTTAAAAATTGATTAAATAGTTGATATTTTTTTATTTTTCTCTGACTCTATAATTTTTTTAATCAATATTTCTAAATATTTAACCTGATTTTGCCGAAATTTAGAGCGCATTCTCCTAAATCGCAGTATAATTACACACAATAAGAACACTAATCGCATCTTTGATGTAGTGATCACATGACTCACAGCCATATTCCTGATACATAGTACATAGTAGAGTTCTAATAGGGCAGACTCTTAAATTGGAATTTCTATCAAGCTTATTTCATAATCTGATATGTCCGCCATATTCCTGATAATACATACAAACCGATGCATGCGCATTAAAAATTGGAAACTACAAAAAAAAGTTCAGCGTCGTTACTGTGTATAGTCCTAAGTCCCAATCATTTCCCAGGTATCATGTTATTCTTGTTTAACATTCGGTGGGCAACATAAAATGATATCTAAGTGGCACTCGGGTGGCAATCTGAACACAGCCCTGGGTGACATATCTTTATTACTCGAAGAAAGATAAAATGACGCTTGTGTCAACTTGTGTCTCTAAATCAGTTATATGATATTCAAAAATTTAAATGATTTTACAATTAATTCTTATTCCAATCATTGACTCTTGAAAAAAAGGATATAAATTGCATCAATGATGTATAAAAATGTTAGTAAATTCCTTTTTCACGATATAAGTCAAAATGAATTTTTTCCAAAATACTGTATATTATGGTAAAAAATATGTTGCAATTTATCTGGAAAAGGATTACATATTAATTTCTTTAAACAATTTTTTTATCTTTGGAAAGGCTAATTTTTCCGCGCAAAAGTAAAAC
>Ga0157364_1008401_pt1 | contig 10694 bp, 5 predicted proteins | sample AttsexASBM2_FD_111476 | JGI IMG/M metagenome (GOLD analysis project Ga0157364, IMG submission 111476) | Fungus gardens microbial communities from leaf cutter ant in Ribeirão Preto, State of São Paulo, Brazil - Atta sexdens ASBM2 | ecosystem: Host-associated > Fungi > Mycelium > Unclassified ... | reverse complement strand
TGTGTGTGTGTGTGTGTGTGTGTGTGTGTGTGTTTGTGTGTGTGTGTGTGTGTGTGTGTGTGTGTGTGTGTGTGTGTGTGTGTGTGTGTGTGTGTGTGTGTGTATAACAATTCAAGTTCCTTTATAATTTTATAGAATATGACTTAAAATATTACATGTCCTACTTTCTACTTCGAATGATTTTAATACGTTATGGCTATTTACTTACTTGTAATTCTAATTTGTAATTTTATGAAACAAAAGAAATTATATTATTAAAAAAAAATCATAATATGACCTGCATAGTATATTGAAGTTAACATTATTTTCTCATTTTTCATTCGTGATATCGTTATTGGCAGTGTCTCTTTTTCTTTTCCCATCGAAAGAAATCCGATAATAAAAAAGGTACGTGTGCAAGAACACGATTGCTGTCGGTATCGTTGCAGATTTCGCGGTTCGCTGTTTAGCAAAAGGAATTCTAGGCAATGAGAGTTCACACATCTTTGGGGCGGAAAAAGATACTTTAATGCAATTACATAGCGTTTGCGCGCTATCACAATATTTACGAAACATCCTTTCTGCCATTCCGTTCAGTTTCGATTTTAGCGAAGCACGAGAACGTCGTTGTCATCGTGAGGAAAGATTGGAAGGGGATTCACGATGTAAGAAACGGCGAAGTCATTCGACGCGACTCGACATGCTGAGACCGACAAGAAACCCAACGGTCTTGTAAAGACAGAATTCGTGGGAATCCGAGCGTAGCTGTGTCGTCAATAAAGGAAACCACCCGTTGCTCTCTCGTGCTTTAGCGCTCTTGTGCCAAATTAGCTTTCAGACCGAGCAATTAACATCACGCCAGGCACGATGTCTGACAGACAAGGAGCTGAGATTTATCGAGCGACAATCTATCTCACGAATCTCTTTCCGACATGCGCAACGCGACGAGATTGTTCCGCGGTGTCGCTGAAATTATTTCTTCATGTAAATCGAGATATTTCACTTTGTCTTAAAGTGAAACGATAATTTCCATATCATTGTGCTAACGACAGATTCGTTGTAATTATACTTCACGTATCATTTTCAAAACAAAACTAAAAATTTCGTTTTGCTAGATAAACAATTATTTGTCTAACATCTGAGACAAGCTAGATATGAATTCAACAATGTCATAACTTTGCTAGTGTACGTGACAGAGATATAATTGAAAATCGTGAAACTGAGCGCGATGAATAAGCGAATGGCTAATTCGAAAGGGTAAGAACCCCCCTTTGTCATCATCCATGCGCGGTATTTGTTTATCGTGTTTTGCTTCCGTCTGGCTTGGATCTGTTTTCACCCTGATATGAGCAAGCATAGTCAGAGGGTTGCAAATTTGTATAGGGTATACATTCACCGACCTCAAAGCGCCTTCGATAACGAATCGCTCGAAATATTAACAGAAGTTTTTATAACTAATGTATAACTGTTTTCTGTTTAATTACAAATTGAAAATTTTCGAAATTGCACTATGAATTATTTATGAATATGTATGTACATATGAACACTTGAAACGTATTTGCGCGATTCCGAGAAATCCGCTTACGTCATATTATATAAATAATGAAAACTCGTATATTTACATTGTTTCGATAATGCGGATAGAAAATATTGATTACAATAATATATTAAGGCGTAATAATGCGATATATAATTTCATTTTAAATATTACAACTTATCAATTTTAATCAAGTGGATGTTTGGTGACGGATTTCATAAATCATATTGTAGGATGATTGGATCGTGTTTAAATTGCAGATATTTGAATGGGCGAATACTATTACAATTACTTCAGCATCAAATACTCAAATAATTGGGTAAGAAAAGACGACACTATCATATTAGAATTTAGTCGCACATATAAAATTTATATATAAATAAGTTGTATCTTAATGATTGAAGTTATAATAAAATCAAGAAGAGAGCGTGGATATTGCGCGTAATACTCCCCTTTCTTTGTGACTACTCAAGAGAAGCTTCGAGTTTCGAGCGCAGTCGCACGTTTGACGACGTTTGAATTTAAGTTTAATGTAGAATTCGCTAAGAGAGCAAGCGCCGGTCATTCAGGCGACTGCGAGCCATTGAAAATCAGTCACCTCATTCAAGCGAGAACATCGTGACGAAACTCGAGGAAAATCAATAGAGCTGGGCACCGACAAAATACAACGCCAACCGCGCGATCCGTATAGCGTGCGCGTGATATAGATGAGAACATAAATAAAAATGACTTTCGATGCACCTACCTCCATGCTAGTAGTTTGGAGATATCACGCAATTTTTTAATAAGCGTAAGCACTGCGCGAAAGAGAGCAGGTACCCGTGGGGATATTTATCATGGGTTCTGCATGAAAATTAAAATGTATGGTTTGCGACCAATCATCTCGCGCTGACGATTCACATATCGTAAATCTCGCGAAGAAAAAAAAATCAATCGCATATCTCCAGTATTTTTCTCTAATGATGACTAATAGTCAGATTATAGACAATTAATAGCACAAACAAAACCGGAAAAAAATAAATATAAGGGAGATAAAAAGAGAAGCCGGTTTTCATAGAATTCAAATTTATAAGATAGGTTAAAAAAATAAATAAGAAAATTTTAAATCTGGATTTAGTTAAAATCTAAATATAGTACAGAACATTCTGTGTATACCACAAATTAGGGATCCTATATATTAGCGCAAATTATATAGCAACTACCCTTGTCACATACCTTACTAAAGAGCAACGTCTCACACAAAGGTGTTGTATGCATGCACAGAATTATATTATATTAGCTCTAACAAGCGGAAATAATTACTGATGGATGATTCTTGTATTTCATGTACGAAATAAAAAAATTGAGTAATCAAGAGTTTAATTTCTATGGCTTAATCCGTTTGTCCGCGATGATTTGATCCGAACACCGGGCTGCTTTTAAGCCGATTTCCGAATAAATCTCTTTAATTAAAAGTCTCATTAATAATTGAAAATGTTAATTGAAAGTCCTATTAGCATGATATAAGTGCCGAGTAGCCTCAAATCGATTGATAAGCAAATAAACTTTTCCGCCATACAATTTCTAAATTAATAACTGAACGTAATAGATACGTCTATTTTGTATTTACTTTCAATTACGCACTTCATATAACGTTTAAATAAAGACTGTTGTTATTTATTCTGTATTAAATAGCGTTGTTATTTATTTTTATATATTAAATTGTTACTTTTAAGGTAAATATTGATAGATTCTTTACTTACTAATATCATTTTTAGCAAAAACATTCTTTTTCTAATGATAAAACAATGTTTAGAGGATTAAAGACTGCATTTAATGACAATTTATATCTTTTTAAAATATACGTATTTTTTAAAAATATAAATATATAATCTCTCTCTCTCTTTCTCTCTCTCTCTCTCTCTCTCTCTCTCTCTCTCTCTCTCTCTTTTTCTGTACAAATCTGTACAAAGGTAAAAACATAAGAGTAAAGTAATATTTCTATTAAATTTCAACGAGAAATAATTCATGCCTTGCATAAGAAAGTTGACGGTGTAAATGCGCTTTCGTTGGAATTTCCACGGAGTGACCCATTGTATCAGGAAATATTTTAAAGACCGTGCAACAAACTCTTGAGTTTGCCTTCTAGGAAATCGCAGAGAGTATTCGAGATCGTAATTTATAGCGCGGAACGCAATCGCTTTATTTCGGCTTGACTAAATTTGCCGCTTCCAACTCGCCTCGTCCGCCAGTTATGTTTACGCGCGGCGGAACTTACAAAACTTAACTGAATTAACTAGTTAACAAGTAGATTATGCACACGACATTTAGCTGCCAACTTCGTTGAGCTCGACAGACTTACAGTTTTCCGTATCAAAATACGAAGTAACCCGTGGAATTCGCCATAAATTAGAAGCAATAGCATAGGACTACGTCCTATTATGCCCGCGTCTAAAGAGCATAGGGATGTCTGATTAATTATTTAATAATTTGCATTAACCTCTGCCGTTAATATGTTCTAATTGAATTTATGGCGAAACAAGCTATATTTCGCGTATATTGTGCACGTTAATTCTGAAGCATGCACGTTGAGGTATTCTTCTAGCCCAGAAAAGATTGCCGACATATTTCATTTCACATCCTGTTTCTCTTTAGAAAGATTGAAAAATTGTACTACTTCTACTCATCCAGAAAAGACTGATTGGTCTTGTTTGAAAAACAATATATCTGAATTAAAATATTTATTAAATAAAAAATATTGCGGAAACGTATGAAATTCCTAACTATTAAACGAGATATTTTCGTCTCACGATATAACCAGTACATATGTACACTGCACACGTACGTGATTGCAGAAAATATAATTTATTTTATGATTTTATTTAATTATTACCATAGCTGTACCCATGTTTTATAATACAGGCAGTAGTATAAATCACCAACAATTTCACAATTGCTAACACACGACGAATTATTATTACGCGCGGTGGTGCCCATGAAAAAGCCATCCTTTTATAATACATTGGTTTTACATATTTTTCATGAAAAATCGAGAATAATTTTCTGGAAATATTCATAAAAGAAAATTCTTTATCCCGGTGCACTATATATAAACAATTATCACACAAAGAAAAGATTTTTAATTAAATGCAGTTCTAAATAATCTCAAATTGATTATTTCTTCATTGTTATATATTTGAATATTTCTTATTCCATTTGGCATATTGGTTTAATAAAAATATTATAATAATTATATAATAGATCTGTGTTATATAAATAATCGATAAATATTAAATTTTTAATCGTTACATAAGTAAAAAATTCGTATTAAATTTTCTAAGGAATACAATCCTTGATAAAAATTACTTCAAAATTTTTTCGATGCATCGAGCGTATATTCAATATGTAATAAATTTAGTAGAGCATACAATTGAAATAATTTATAATCCGACGTCTGTTGTTTCCTGTAATGAGAAATCATTTGCTATATAGATGAAATAGCAATTGCGTTTAACGTCGAAACAATGCTTTGGATAAACAATAAATGCCTTCACCACCACACCACACAATTTTGTATTTCATTCACAAACTAATGTTATAGACGTTATTGCTCATTAACGTGACGTATAAAAGCGGTTTGTTCGCTATCGGCGCACACGCAATTTTCGCGATAAATATATCTAACTAAAATTTTTGCATTTACTGAACGTTAATATAACCGCATCAAAAATCGTACGAGCTTGCGATCAAACATCCCTGTTTACATACAACGAACCGCAAAACATGTCAATTATTCCCAATTGTATTCTCCAACTTCAAAGAGAGCTGATTATCATTCCATAAAATCACGTCACATCAATCGCAATATTTATTCTCTTGCCATTTCAATATTTTGTAAATTTTTGGATTTTTTCAACTCACGAGAAAGATCGCGAGAGAGAGAAAGAGAAAGAGAGAGAGAGAAACAAATAATAATAAATTTTATTATTAGTTAATTTTCGATTTAATTAATTTAATAATGTAACCACCACAGGATTTTCCAAACATAAATAATCTCTATATGTATATAACTGCATATTGCATCGATTAGTTTTTTTAATACTCGCGCGGTACACAAATTAAAATACAAAATTCGCATTGCGTGATGAAACATTTTACATAACATTTTATATACAATTCTTATGTTCCAGTTATCTTGTATTAGATATTATGTGTGAATTAGATATCGTTTAGAGTCTGCCGTTGCGAGCAGACAGAGAGAAAAAAAAAATCAAATCACGCAGTGTGTCGATGCGCGTGTACGCGAATCGATTTGAAAAGAGCAGCCCGACGGCAATTTTCCGAGCGTCCCGGGCGAAAAAACCGCCGCGTGCGCGTCACAAAGCGTAAAATGTATAGAGCGTGCTGTCATAGAACACTGACACGGCGCTGACGAAATAAGCGGACAGGTGCGGACGACTGGCCGATAACCCGATGACCCGGATACCTAGGATGATATCGATTAACCGTTGAATGTTCGTGCAGCCACGACCATCAAACGCGTCGGCACCTCGTGTGTGTCACTCCCTTTTCCCTTCATAGCCCGCTATTTTCTGACCGTCGTCCCTCGAACTCTATAGTCTGTAATACTCGATCTCTTGTATCTCTTGTACTTACCCGACTTCGCCTGTCGTCTCCTCTGGTCTCCTCGCTCAATCGCTCGACCTGTCCGTCCATCCATCCCTCGGTTACATCCCTTCTCGTCTCTGCTACGCAACAAAATTGGATTTATGGCTTTATTTTCCTCCTTTGCGGACGACGTCTATCAGCAGATTGCTCGCTGAAAGCGCTGCTTCGTATTACGACGACATAATGGACGTCCCGTGCGACCTTCCGCGCTGCAAGCATAGCGTAATCGAAAAATCCTAAACACAAATACGATAACGGACGCTTTGTTATCTCTCTTTTTTCCTACGTTCGTCTTGTTGAAACGATCCTTTCGAAATTTGAACGTTATATTACGTTCTCGGTTCTAATATAATTATAATCTAAATCCAAAGATTCTTCGCTAAAGCCTGTTGGTTAAAAGCTCTCGCTTTCTATTCACGTTCACAAATAGAAAATGTAATTTCTGAAAATCTTCATCTATCACGAAAGTACGAGATCTATTAATATTTCTGCAGGATCGTTTTAGCTCTTGATAAGAATAAATATGTATAAATTATAAATATGTAAAACGCAGTGCGATATTAAAGTCTGTTTTCTAGTCGATTCTTATATATTTAAGACCGTCTCAAGAAGTTTTGGAACACAGAATTTTAAGATTAGTATCTTACATTATCTAAAATGGTTTTAAAATAAAAACAAATTAAAAATATCAGTCTAAAATAATTATTATTTTGGCGCGTCATTCTGAAATATTGGGCGAAATGTTGCCCGGCACGCCATTTTGCGATACTGAACCACTGCGTCATACATTCTTTACGCATTTTCGTGCATTCCTACTTCTGTTTTCTCGTGCCAGACGTTATGCCTGTCTCGTTCAATCACGAAAAGAAAAGATAAGGGACAAAAACGTACTGAAACAAATAATAATTCAATAATTTACCTGGCGCTCCGTCGCACCGTTCAATTACAAGCCAACCGCCGCTGTGTCGCAACGTCGCAACCGCTTTGATCTGAACTGAGGCGTAAAGAGCCGAGTTTTACCGAGCGCGGGCGATCGACCGATCACGTGACCGAACGAAGTTGGCGTCTGCTTGATTCGCGCGCTTTTCTCCTTCCTCACCTGTTGCGTTTGGCGAGATGTGTCGCGTGTGATTGTTTCGATTTTTTTAGATAAGTACCAAAGTCAGTGACAGCTTAACACTTTTCGTGACGAGTCTTGTATTGACGTTTCGAGTGTATGTGCATGTTTCATTACGAGAAGTGCGGAGTGCTTACTTTACGCGCGCTTAATCCATTCCGCGTCGCAACATAACCTATAATTTGATGTGGCACCGTTATCTGTGCTGGATATTTCGTAAGATAAATATAATATAAAAGATCTATTGTCGTCATTAAATTGAGTGTTTGGAATAAAAGTTATATCGTTAATTTTGGGAAAAAGAAAGTTGGCTATTGTCAGCTTTTTGTGAAGTAATATTCTTAAAGAAGCCGTGTATTTGAAAAAGGATTAGTAGCAACTTTTATATTTTTATTTCCCATTGAGAGATGTCAAGAATGTCAATTTAAATATGTTTTTTCTATTTTTAAATTATTTATTAGACATTATTATTTTAAATAAAAATAAAGTAGATTAACGAAATTAAAAAAGAAATAATGTGTATTGTTATTCAATAGTTACTATAGTACACATAAAAATTACTCCATATGATCTCTTGATTAAGTTTGAGAAATAAATATTACATACTGAAATTTTTGCAGTTCATATTGCTCAAGCATGGCAATGCTAGATTATCTTTCTGCTGAACTCACTGCCACTTGTGCTGCAATTGGATATTATGATGGAACTACTTACCATTTAGACAAGAATTGCTTAGGTAAAGATTTACTTTGATTTTGTTTTTAAATGACATATAAAGTGAGATAAAATATTTGATAATATATCAATTTTTTAATAGAAGTTATAAAGGATCTTATCAGATATCTTAAAAGAGATGACGATACACATATTATAAGGCGCTTTCTTGGACAAACGAGATTACTTCAGACAGATCTTGTAAAGATTCTTATACATCATGTTAAAAATATTGAACTTTGGGATGTCTTGTTGCGGTATGTGTTAGTATATAAATAGAATTAAATATATTGAACGTATGGAACATTATTACTCACAAGTAGATAGAATACATTCAATATATGAAATATTATAACTCCTATACTTCATTCAAAAACATAATTATATGTTATTTATTCATAACTATAGAACATAATTATATGTTATTTCTTTTAAACAGATTACTTATTAATTTGACAAGCTCTGCGTTTGTAATTTATAATGAACAGATACCTGCTGAAAAAACAATGCGTAGTTTTTATCAACAAATTGTTACATATTTACAAGAATATAAAGCAGCGTTAACTGATGAGAATGTGTGGTTGGCAGTAGCTGGTCGTTTGGGGACTCTATTTAACATTGTAAGAGAATTATTATGTCCTTGTAACAGATTTTATCTTGTAACAGTTTTAAGATAATTTTTATTTTATAGGATAATAAAGAAAGAGAAGAAGAAAACGAATTAACAATTGAAAGAATTCTTGCTTTTATTAGAAATGTATTGCAAGTGCCACCTAATGACAATGATAAAAGAGCTGATAATGATGCCACTGTTCATGATGAGGTGAATTATGTCAACATTCAAATTTTTTTATTCTTAAAATGTGTTATATCGAATATTATTTTAAGTGGTACATAAATTTTTTTTATAGCTATTATTTGCATTTCATGCATCTGGCATAGTGGATATTATATTATTTATTGTCAGTAACAAGAATGAACAACAGTACCACATGCAAATTTTAGAGGTATATACAGCACATTAGTTATATTCATTTACCCTATTTTTATATTTTATTTATACATTTTCTTTCAACATAATTCTATAAAAATACTGTTATACTAAGAACTTATTGTTTATTATTCATGAACTTGTTACTCGTAAATAATATGTTCATACTTTGCTAGATTATATCTTTAATGTTACGTGAGCAAAATGCAAGTTTGTTGGCTGCATCTGGGTTGCAACGTAGTACCGCTGAAAGAGAAAATGACGAGGCTAGTCTCGTAGCCTTGCGACAAAAAGAGCTACGTGAAAAAATTTACAAAGTAAAAAAGTATGCTGGGTCAAGGTGAGTTTATATGTATTATTATTTATTAATAAGAAAATTTATTGATAATGTGAGTAATTGAGTATCCTATATAATTTATGCGCATAGACATTATATTGCGATTCTTTGTGTCAAAAGAAACACTTTTCTACTAAATTATATCCAAGTAGTTGTTTTTAAATGAGAGTAATTTAAAACTAACAAATGAGCGCTTTAACAATAAGTTACGCATGAGTCAGAGACATTACACGCTGAACATATATTGCTGTTTTACGCTGTTTTAAAGATTTTTATAACAACTGTGCATGATCTGGCACAAAGAATTGCATTATGTATTTCATATGCGCGAATTCTGGGATACTATCCTATATTATCTATATAATGTTAAAAACAAAATTACATTCGTTTTCTTGTGCTATACAGCTGTATAAATTAAAAACCAAAAAAGAGAGAGAGATATGTTATGTAATTTAATTTTTCTCTAACCAATTTAAAATAATTTCTTTGATATAAAATACAAATATAGTTATGTGAAATAATTTATATGACGCATGTTTATTTAAAAATTCGTTTACTTGAAAAAAATCCGTTAAAAAATAATGATATTCGAATTAAAATTGCCTTTTTTAAATACGTACTTTTATTTATTTAATATGACAACGTCTTGTAACAACGTCTGTAAGCTTAATTCAATTCTATTCATACGTTAGCTTTATTATCCGTACGTTTTCACTGTGATACATGGGAAAATGCATTTAATGCGGATAGCTATCGCATAATTACCACTTTAATGAGCGGCCACAGCTAAAAGCCTGTGATCGTAAAAATGGGATGACTAAAAGGCGCCGATTGCTACTTGACAGATGCCTTTGGGAGTTACCGCGGTGTGTTCACGATACGATATGCGTATAATGAATATGACCTAGTTTTTAAGGTAGGACCACCCGAAGCATGAATAGAAGCTTTTATCCACTTGTTGGAGAGAAGCGAGCCGTATTCTTGTAACGAGCGCGTTCCAGAAGCTTGTGAATGCGCGCATCCACGTCTTCGCGAAAGGCTTTTTACGAGTTGAAAGGGACTGGATGTGCGGTGAAAAGATCTCTCCGCCTTCCGCGTGTTCTCAATCGATCGATGGAAAGATAATTTGATCGGAAAACGATAAAGCAGCGCCTAGCTGTGTCACGAACACAGATCTCTTTTTGATAGCAATAGTAAACATAGGAACAAAATTGGATAGCAGCTAGTATACGTGCTCGCCGCATTTTTATTATTTTATTTATTTTTATTTATTGTGTTCCCACAATATTCTCATATGTACACACACACACACACACACACACACACACACACACACACACACACACACACACACACACACACACACACACAC
>Ga0157364_1008400_pt1 | contig 10696 bp, 5 predicted proteins | sample AttsexASBM2_FD_111476 | JGI IMG/M metagenome (GOLD analysis project Ga0157364, IMG submission 111476) | Fungus gardens microbial communities from leaf cutter ant in Ribeirão Preto, State of São Paulo, Brazil - Atta sexdens ASBM2 | ecosystem: Host-associated > Fungi > Mycelium > Unclassified ... | reverse complement strand
TTTTCATCTTTTTCAAAATTATATTCTTTGATATTATTTTGATAAATGACTAAACATTCTGTCTAAACATTCCCAACAAAAAATCATCAGGTTGTCAGAACACAGGATACGATAAATCTGTTTAAGGATTTATATTTTGTTTGGCTAAAGGATGACCTAAACTGGACGTTCTACAATAAGATAAATTACAACGTAAAGTAAAGATTAACTAACAGTAGTTATAGTGACTTTATTTTCCGTGACCACATAATCCCAATGTATGAATGAAGCTTTCCGCTTTTCAGGAAAAAATATCAATTCTTTTTTTCTTTCGACATGCAGGTATGGCAATAACAAAGATGCAGTTATACCGAGGACTAAGTTCATTATAATTTTACGGCTTTGAAATTTATTAGAATATTAGGATCGGCAATTCATTCCGTTTATCTGCAATTTTTTTAATTGTTTGATCAATAGAAAAGAAACAAATTGTGATTATTTAGAGAAGATTAATATTATATCCATCTTTTATATCCCTTAAATTCTTTAAAATGTTCAACCCCCAAGCAAGCCCTTCAGGGGTCTCGACAATTCTCTTCTTTCTCTTCCTTTCTCTTCGTTCTTCTCTGGGTCTCTTAATGCCAAGGCCTCATGCAGTCGACGACCTCACGCGCCTCCTCGTGTCGCAGATACAACAGACTCCTTTGACAAAAAAATTTCGTTCGTCAGGTCTGCTTCTCTCCCCTCTCTTCCCACTTGCCAGAGATACCATCCGCGACGATGAGTTATTACGATAATTGGCAGGATATCGTGTCTCTAACGTGTCGATGATTGACGGGTCGGGAAACGATAAATCTCGACTTTAAAGATGACGCGCAGAGACGCGGGAACCTGATAGAAATATCATTACACGTTATATTCGATCTCTTTTGGAGAGGAAAGGGAAACGTGTCGTTTAGAATACGCTAATTTAATTGCATGTAAAAAGATGCAAGATGATGATATGACATATCAATGATTAGTAGGTATCTCAAAATAGGAAAAGTTCTATTTTGCAATAAACTTGAAGATTTGGTAAATTTATGGCAAATATTTTTAATTGATTTTAGTGAAGTTAAGTTTACAATTATTGTTGAGCAAGCTATTTCATATCTAAAAATACTACATAAATAGAGATTTTAATTTTATTACTTCATAGTCTTAGCCATTGCATAGCAAGTATAAAACATCTTCAAACATTGATGTAAACATTCTATACTTAACAAATAGTAAATTAAAAACCAGTTTTATTATATATAAAAATAATATTTTTATATCAATTTTTAATAATCCTCCTCTAATCCTCCTTTGATTTTTATTATCGCCAGGACTCTTTATTTGAGGGAATAAATTGGGAGTGATTTATGTTTATGATCAAAGTAAAATTATAATTACATTTTTTTATTAAATTATTATTTCTTAAATTTTACATATGCATGTAACAAAAAATTCTGTCTACAAAATATGAGAAAAGATAGAAAATTCGCGAGATGATTTACTTCCTTATCACCCACTCCGAAGAAATTCCCATCTGACGCTGACGTTTCCTCGCGATGGCGACGAAGAAGGAAGTAATCGCGAGAAAACAGCCTTATAGCATAATTTCACTCGCGTTAATCTATCCACGATGCATGAAGAGGATTCGCATATAATTTGACGTACCCTCGCAATTACGCGATGCGAAACGATCACAATCGTGCCGAGATAAACTGGTAGAATCGCCACAATCTCGCACACCTACGCGTCGATTTTGTGGCGTGAGCACCTTTCTACTGTGTTAAATGCTGTTAAACAAAGAATTTCTTAGAAGCCGCGAGCGTAAATTAAACTATATGCCAAACGCTGGTGTGGCGAGTGCCCGATTCTTCCAGGTCTGTATTTATGATCAGAATGTATCGAATGAAATATTCGCTATAGTCTTACAACGCCTCGCCGATAATTCAATAGTCACACCTATCGAATAAGATCCGATCCGACTTAAGACTATAAGGAAGATATTATGAACTCTGTGAATGTATCAATGGAAGACTATTGTCTTGATATCGCTTTTACCTTAAAAGCACAATTAGAAAAATTAAGTTTTTCGAAATTATTAATCAAATAATATTGGCAAAAAAATATTGTTTTTGTCACGTTTTTATTTTACAACTTTATAAAAAATCTTTTGAGTTGTAATAATTTCGACGAATTCTTCTAAGGGATCTGACTATCCTGTAATTTTGAAAAATCAACCTTTTTCTTAAAGATTTAAGAATAGATGTTGCCATAGGAGATTAGCGGATTAAGATTATTTTATTTTTAAAAAAGTTTTGAATCTTCTTTTGCGTTTTTTTCGAAATCATATTTTTTAAGATAGATGTAAACTTTTCTCTAAAATTAATAATCCGATTGTACTTCAGACTTTTTTACAGAAATATTTTTAAAAAGATTATCTGTCGTCACTATTACATCTCTTTACAAGAAAATATTTTACTTTTTGATTTCGAGTCATCCCCCTCTCTCCCCCCTCCTCTGGAAATGTTACATTCGTCCAATCTCATCGCGGCGAAGGTGCTTTGCAAGAATTGTTTCACAGTTTAATCCTTTTAATCAGTCTCGTTAAAAATTTGCATATTTGTAGTTTAAATATTATTATGCCCATAAAATTAATTTTACGCAATAGTTAATCTTTTTAAAAATCTTAAATTTGTGCTTATTTTAGATCTTATCAAGGTGATTAAATTGGTTAGACCCTTTTCTGAATTGCGACAATTTTGATTTTTTTATGAAGTTAAATGAAATCACTTTTGATGATTGATAGGATAACATTTATTCAACTCATTTATGATATGGTAATAACTTGAAAATCACGTTTTTGAGTTCCACTTATAAAGTAAAGAAGCCATAATATGTTTTCATATTATGGATTAAATTCTTCTTTAAAATTTTCAAGTAAATTACAAACGTGACACGAATATGAGATCAACTCTCGAAATCCGTATCATGTGTCTTTGGTCTTTCTTATAAAATCTGTGTTCTTCAACAAAGAATCGATCACAAGTACGACATTACAGATGTCAAATCGACACCTTGTATTTATTGATGATATAATTAAAATGTATTTTTCTAATACATCACGAAGATTAATTTGAACTGAGTTCTCAGTACATATATTATAAATATAGTTCTCACAGCTTCAATGTAGCGGGAGACTGCGTGCGAGGGGGAAAAAACACGAACGCATATCCTTCTCTCTCTTTCTCGCTCTCAGGAAGACTAAAGAATCTGAGCTGGAAGATTCTGAAACGCTTCGCGAGCGTCTCGACGCGCTCCACCCACTCCCCTCTGACATTTTAACAAACAGCGGCGCGCCCAGAGCGGATAATTATTTTTGCGGGCCGCGGAGACCCCGATTACCTCGCGTCTTCATTTACCCGGGGCCCCGTGCCTCCTCCACTCTATTTCTCTCCTCTGTCCTTACCACGCGCCTCGCTCTTTCCCTCACCATCGTACACAGCAACGGCGATTTTTCGTGCTGAAAGCCGCCGTCCTTTTGTGTCTTTTTTTTGCACGGGCCTGAGGGCCCCGCCACGTCCGCGGTCGGAAAAGGGTGAGGGGCGTGGTAAAGCGCGCTTGGCGTTTTAAATCACCTCAAGACACACAAGAGTACGAACCACCTTCGTACTTGGAGTATTTCGACGCCTCCATCCCGCGTTATTCTATGGTACCCCTTGTGGTACAAGCCCCTTCGTTAGATCCTTAAATGATCAGGCGCGCGCGCGCGCGCCGATGATATTGATTTTTCATCTTTGCTCTCTCGCTCGGTTAGAATTTATATACCTTTACCTGTACACGTTATCGAGCAACGGTCAATCGGCGCATTCGACCGTCCTCGATGGATCCGATAAGAAAATGAAATCGCGTCTTGGTTCTCGTACTTGGTAATGTCGTGTATAAAGGGGTGTTGCAAGATGTCGAGGGCGGGATAGCGTGATGTTATCATATCTGATATCTCCAGGGGATTAATGTTAATGTATGAAGAGGTGTATGGTTTAAGACATACTTTCTATTGCATTCTTCATTGATATTTGTAATAGAAGAAAGAAAAATAAATAATTAAATAGTTTTCTGGTCTGATGATTTAGAATTCATGTAAAAATGTAATACACATGTCTATTTAAGTTGTATCTAAAAACTTGAAATTTCAAAATCTTTTAAATTAAAAAAGTGAAAAGAGGAGATAAAATTGAATAGAAATTTTAATCATTATTAAAATAAGTTATTAAAATAATAATTTTTTCTGAAAAATAATTTTCTAAAATTTTTTAAAATCTTCACTTGAGAATTGAACTGCTTTTGAATTTGTAAACTTTGTATGTCATACTCTTATTTTATTAAGTACATATAATCAGACAGTTTGTAATACTCCACAATTGTCTGGCGAATTTACAATAATCGTCACATAACAAAACATGTCCCATCCACTCTATTGCCATCTCGTCGCCTTACAACATTTCTCGTTCGCATAACAATTGACGCCGAGTACGCTCATAACTGAGCTCGTTCAGTGTCCACTAGAAAAGCAGAAGAGCCATAGGAGAAAAGGAAGATGAAAAGAAGAAGAGAAAGGGAAAGGGAGGAGGCGAGAAGTGATGGCTCAGGGAACGAAGGGCAAGGGGGCAAAAAACCAATATGAAATTACCCTCGCGCGAGTGAGCGCCAAATTGCAGGTAATAAAGAGGGTCGATAAACAAATGAAGCAACGAGAGGCGCGAGGTGCGGCTTCTCCTCGACGAGAACAAGAACAAAAGGAGAAAGATCGTCGGACAAAGTGGCTGAGTGGGAGAGAATCGAGGAAGGGAGAGAGGGAACGACGAAAGAGCTCATCTTATGCGTAAAACAAATACTCTTCGGACAACGAGCGGCCGATGGCGAACGAACGAACGATGGGCGAAAACGTGCCACACGAAAAACGCGAGTAACTTTTTCCATTCATCGATTTACGATCATTCTCATCTTAGCTCGGAGGAGAAGTTAAATGCTTGTTTCATTGAAATATTACGGAATAAATATTACGAAAATTTATAGCCAAATTACGAAGCTCTATTAAGAATGAACTTCTCGATTCTCTATTATTTTCCATATTTTATTTCTATTTATTTATTTCTTCCCTATTAAAATTTTATAAAATTTTTTTAAGAATTTTTTATATAATTTTTTTAAATTTTGTGAATTTTGGAATAATTTAAAATAGTTTTTGAATAATTTTATAATTTTTTAGAAAATGTCTCCGATATTTTATACAAATTAGAACATACTTATCGAAAGTGCCGAAAAAGTCTAGATCTTTTCTGGAATTCTTCATGTATGTAAAGTCTGAAATATTCAAATATTTCTCATTCTAATTTCTGATAAAATCTTATAATTATAAATCTGAAAGAAGATATTTTTTTCAGAAATTATTAGAATGAGAAATCTTAGAAATTTTAAAATATTTCAGAATATCCATATATATGAAAAATTTTAAGAAATACAAGACTTTCTCAATATTTTTAAAAAGTGTTCCATTTCGTATAAAAATTTTATGAAAAATTTTTATTAGGGTTATCCACACTTTATTCTTATATATTAGACTGTTGCTTATTTTATAACATTTGTTCGACGTTTCTTTGTATCTTGCATAACGTCTCATTATGAGCTCACTGCATCGCGTGTCAACACACAATAATCTGCTACGATCGGCTAACTATCGTCGAGTTGAGCGTCATACCGCGATTATTAAGGGGAAAATGATGTTCTTGGATGAGACATGTTAATTCAGTGAACAGACATAACTATAGTGCGATCTCAGCACCGTATAATTAATCAGCGAAACAAACATTCGTGTAATGCGCATAATTGAATTTTTATTGCATATTTAATGGATTTCCATTTATTTTCGTCACGCACCAATAAATTCGCGATTGTTGGCTAATCAAAGGCGGAAAGGTATCTCGCCTTTGTGGTAAACATTATATCGTAAAGAAAAAAAAAAAAGAAGAATTATTACAGAAATTAATACATATATATATATATATATATATATATATAAAACATGAGAAATATGTTCGTTCCCGACTGTGCAGTGTCGATAACAATAATTTGAGACATCTCTCTGACTGAATATACCACGTAGGAAAAGGCGGAGCGTCGCATCTGTCACGTGACAGTAGTCAAATGAAGGGCTGTCTGCGGCAATGACAGAAGTTGATACGCTATAATTTCGCGCTGTAGCATGCAACGAGTAATAACGAAGTTTTTCGTTCGCGGTCATCACTGTCGTGTTTGCAAATGGCGTCGCAAAGCGAAAGTCAGATTAATTACGGATCATTACCGAATGCCTCCTTCCTTCGACGCATAGAAATTCGAGAAATGTCTGTTCTTATGAAAATGCATTTGAGTGGTTTTTTTAATGCTCTTCGCTATAACGTTATCGCTAAAATGTTTTAGAACATCAGATGCTGTTCAAATTATGGATATTAGAACATAAATCAAGAAGAAAGATATATGATAGATTTAACTAATAGTTTATCCTTATTATAAAAAACAGAGTTTGGCTATGCACATAAAATAATTTTATATAAATGTAAAATGTCCGTGTTTGAAATGAATGCATATAATTTGAAATGCGTGCGTGTGTGCGTGCGTGTGTGTGTTTAATGTGTATATGTTCTCGCTACACTTTGATTGTGCATGTCAATCAAAAGAAATCGAGGTAATGACCAGATTCTTCTTCTATAGGGACTTTAATCTTTAAATTAGATAGGTGAAGTGACTCAAGTGACCATAGCTTCCTCTCCTCTCAAGTCTAATTTTCTTTAAAATCTTGTTTTAGAAAAGGAAAATAAACAATATTATTACAAAAATCTTAAAATTGATTAGTCTTAAAATTGATTATTTTTATATTGTTCTATCTCGTAAAGGAACGTAAATTTAATCATAATATCACAAAATATCATTTATATAACATTATGATGTTATGTAATATCATATTCTGTATTTGCTAAGATAATATATTAGTTAAAAATATAACTATAAAATTAAAATTTTTTAAATGTTCTGGGCACTCCATTACCAACTTGCGTATAGTTGAACAATCTACTTACTTATTAAAGATAACGCCGAAGGAGATTATGAAACTGATATTGAGAATTAATAGCATTTGATAAAAGGCAGATCGGTGACGGTCTCAGACATAGGGTCGCCGCTTACGCCTTAATTAATAAATCATAATTACGGTCTATGCGGCACGCGATCCTCGTGCAGGACGATATTCCGCCAGCCGGTCGGCAGCGTTCATCGGTCCGTGGCTTTCGTCGGACCCGCGATTTCATGCCAAGATGGCCGCTCGACGTACGGCCCTCTTGCTCTACCAACCGCGGTGGGGGTAATGACGCTCATCACCCGACAGTGTTTTGCTATACCAACATCGAGTCTCAAGATCGTGAGATCGACGGAGAGGGCTCGACGGGCCCCAACCGGCTGTGCAAGCGAGAGGCAGAAGAGATCTGATCTCATCTGCGATAGGGAGACTTCATGTCCTCCCGCCTCCTCACCATCGCCCCTGTTCCCTCCACGGCGAATCTCCACCACCTTCGAATCCACCTCCTTCCGCACCCTCTTCCCTACGTCTCTCGTCTTCCCTCCATCGCGCCCTTCCTACCTGTTCTTCCTCTTCGTCATCTCCCTTGTCTTCCCTTGTTGTTCACGAGCCTCCTCGTGCGCTGAATTTATCCCCCCAGCTAAATATCGCGTTCGCCTCCCGATATCGCCCCCTTCATCTTTGCTTTTCTCTACCTCCAATCATCGTTCTTTCCGCGTCCAACCGCGTTTTTTCCTTTTCTTTATCATTTATTCCGATTCCTTTAATTCATTTCATGCCATTGATCCTCAACATCATTGGAATCGCGCTTCTTCGAATCCCTGCTTAATCTTTTTTTTTTTTCTTTGCTTTTCTATCTCTCTGCTATTTTTCTTTTACATTCCTACCATTCTAGATAAACTACTGCATGAATTAACTGCCATCTCCAACCATTTTCTTCACTTGTAATCTTTCTGTTTTCTTGTTCGTGTCCTCCTCTTGTTTCCTTATGGATTCATTATATTTACTCTTCTTTCACGGTCGGACCATCACTTTCCCTGATATCCACTATCCATCCTTCACTGTAATCCCCTTCTGCCTTGCTCATATATATCTCCTCCACTTCGCCTACTTCCTCATCCTTCGCCGAAGAATTTCTCCTCCGGTTCCGGCGCGATGGCAATCCACGCGGGTCGTTACGACATTCAGCGCCGTGACGTCGCTTAGAAAAGGAGATCGATAATATGAACCTTCGAAGAGACGGAAACGAAGGACGGAGAAGATCGATGAGTGCCTAGCTAATAGAGGTTCAACGATGGATAGTTGCGTGTGCAAACGCACCCTTGCTTTCGTTTTGCCATAGCACTATTTGCATGAATTACATGATCATCACCGCATGATTTATTGGAGCTGTAGCAATCAAGTGTGGAAATACAACTAGCTTCTATGTTCTTCGAAGTGTAGAACATAGAGCATGTGTTTTAAAGTTTTTTTAACTTTTGTATCGAAATGCGTCAGATCGACGCGCAAGCTTTGTAAAGAATTAAAGTTAATCATCTCAGTTTTTACGCGCTGGTAGCTAATTTTTTAATTATATAAATTAATATTATTTATAAATTAATATAAACTATATTTTAGTATAGATACGTATATTATACAGCACAGACCTTCAAGGGACATCCTAAAAACGTCCAGAGAATTCTCTGATCATCCCAAGGACATTCCCAGGATTTATCGAATAAAATATACTATGAGGAGATAGATATAATTGGCTAGATATTCCTTCACTTGGATTTCTTGAATCATGATTTGATCTTCTCGATTACGATTTAATACAAAAAATTAAACTTTTTCAATTCGATATTAGAACAAAGGTATGAATCGTTTGCTCGATGTGCGCAGAGGAGAAATTGTATAAAGAAATTGAAGCGAATGTTCTTCCGTATTCGCGAGGTTCCGATAGGTGTAATAATATCCTCCTCCCCCGCTTGATTGATATGATATGAAACTTTATACTTTGCCACAGGCGCGGCATAAAGCAGCAGCGCGCTCGAGCGGTATCAACTCAATCAGTATCTGTGTTCCTGGATTACATTAACTCGCGAGTAATATAATTACAACAAAGGGGGAACAAAGAAGCATCGCAGCGCCGACGGGCACGCTGTTTGAATGCGCGTAATAGCAACGTTCTGCGTTACGTACAACGCCACAGGAGCCATCCGGAGAAGATGCGCAAGTTATCTTTCCAGGTTGGACCAATCGATGTGACTCCGATAATTCCTCTTATGGATTTTCTTAACGACCGAGATCAAATGAAAAAATATAGAAATACTTTATAGAATATTTTTTTGTACAATATTCGTCACTTTATTTTGAACGCACTTAGAACAGTGTCTAAGATTGTAATTGTGACACTGGCTTGACATGTATTGATGTTCGTATCTTGATTTTTTTGTTGTGCCTTTTTTTCTCTTAATGTACATAAAAAAAGGAAAGCAATAATCGCGAACGTCGAAAAAATGTCAAGTCAATTACAAATCTTGAATTACAAATCTTGAACAGTACTGGTCTACTTTCCACCAAACCTTCGGTTTCACTTCAGTGCAGATAAAATTTAGTGTACCTGTTTCCATTAAAAGTGAAAACTTGTGGATCAAAGCAAGAGTGAAATAAGCGCAATCAAATGCATTTCCAACAATTTAAATTTGGTTCTATGCTGCAGGTGAAAATTAGACCACACATTTAGAAAATAGATAGACATGATTTGTCTATAGAAAATGTAATTAAGAAACAAAAAGAAAGTTTCTCGAAGCGCCGCTGAAATGGACGATCTAATTCAAGGGAAATGATATAGAAGCGTTTATCGAGTGGATTATCGAGGGGCATACCGCGGCGCGGTGGACACACCGTCCGACAGAAAACAAAGGAGCATCGGCGGAATGATGCACGAGGTGTGTTTAGGCGCGTGATAGTGACGTGCTGCAGCGACGTGCATCGCGCCACGGGAGCCGTTCGTAGCTCGTGCGTCTCCATCCCGCAGCCGACACCGGCGTAGGAGATCGCCGGGCATCTTCCTTAGCCTAACGAGAAACCGAGGATAGAGCCGTCAAAACCGCAGGGGGGCCGCGCTGCTTCGCCGACCCCCCGTCGCTCGCCATCTTGGCTTTTATTAACGAGATAGAGGAGAAGAGAGGTTCTGGTGCGGGAGGAAGACAAGTTTTGTCCCCCTTCCTCTCAATCTCTCTCTCTTTCTCTCTCTCTCTTTCTCTGTTCCCTTGCACTGTACCTAGGGCACAGGAACTCACTCTAGTGAGACAGAATTGATTAGAGCTACGGCTGGTTAATGACTCGTTCAGCTACCTTGCCACCTTCACAAACCATCATCGCCCCGCACCCCTTCGTATACCACTTCACATTAAATCGCATTACGCCGCGTAATGTGTCTTATTGTCGACACACGTATGTAGTGTGGGATAAATCGCTGGCGTAAACTTCTCTAGTCATCCCCGCGTAATCGAAATATTTTCAAATTATTGTGCCCTTATAGAAATCCAATTTAATACTGGCCGATTTAATACT
>Ga0157364_1008399_pt1 | contig 10696 bp, 6 predicted proteins | sample AttsexASBM2_FD_111476 | JGI IMG/M metagenome (GOLD analysis project Ga0157364, IMG submission 111476) | Fungus gardens microbial communities from leaf cutter ant in Ribeirão Preto, State of São Paulo, Brazil - Atta sexdens ASBM2 | ecosystem: Host-associated > Fungi > Mycelium > Unclassified ... | reverse complement strand
TATCAAAATTTTCAAAGTTCACTGCTAAATTATATCTCTACTACATTTATCTCGATCCGTTTAATGGCGTATCTCGAAGTTTTCCAAAGTTTTAGACATTTAATCTTTACGCCTCTTTACGTTTTTTTTTCATTTTAGACTTTTCATTAGAAACAATAACGTCTCGGACGCGAAACGCGCGCATGTCGCCGTGAAATTTAATTCCCCGTTTCACAAAGTCGACGTATTCCGCGTCTTCGTTTCTCAACGAAGAATATTAATCCACCGTAAGATTCGCCGCGAGAAAGAGAGAGTTAACGTCTCGACGGTTCCTTGTAAAAATCATTATTCCGCGTCGTTGAGTCACGAGGATCCCGAGGAGGCCCGGTAGCGTCGGCGGCGCACGGCAGACATTATTAAATTACATTTAGAAGCGGCGCGGAGGAATGGCAAGGGATGAGGAGGCGGCGAAGGAAGACGAGGAAAAGTGACGGGGAGAACGAAGCGCGACGATGGAGCACGCGGCGGGGGGTTGGATTTCGCGGGGGTACGCGGCTGTATATATTAATTTGGCGCCAACAATACATATTCAAGTTGGAATTCATACGCTGTCAGAGGCAGTGCGCTTGGTCGAGTGAATAGACAGACATTATGGATGTCGTACGGAAGCGGGAGAACTACCGGAGGTAGAGGGGATGTGCGCGGCGTTACGAGACCCATGGGTTTCACGTATGCCTCGCGCCCGTACGACCGCAGGGAACCGAGTACGCGATCCCGGCAGGTGAAGGGGAACAGGGAAAATACATGAAGCGATGCGGGGATACTCTGATAGAATGAACGGCGAAGGGAAAGACGGTTCGCGTTGCACGTTCCATGGCGACGTGACATCCTATTCGGGAACACGGGCTGCATGTAACGAGCGATTCCGAAACTACTCCTCCGCCGTCTATCGAAGAAGAGCCTTCGTCCGATCTCAAGAGAAATTCTACACGGCTACCATACGCGCGTATCCGTCTGTCCATCGTGCGAGATTCGGACATCGAGAATTCGTCGCGACATTCGTGTCAAAGATTGCCACTGATGAAGAAGAGTGTCTACGGAGTGAGGAAATATTTGTACGAGAAATGTCTTTGGAAGACTTTCTGGGAAAAGATATAGTGAAGGCGTTCGTAACAAAATAGTTTATTAATTTCTCTTTCTACCAATGTAAGATTAACTTTAATCTTGGTTTAACTTAGAATTAGAAGAAGATAAAAAAGTACTCTCTAAAATTTTTAGAGTGAATTTTACTCTGAAGAATAAAATCTCATTCTTAGAAATTGAAAATTGAGTCACTCTTTTCCAAGATTGCAAGAGCAATTTTCACTGTTTAGAGTAAGATTCCATTCCAAAGAGGGCAACTTAAACCAAAATTAAAGTCAATCTATATTGGTAGAAATGGAATATAAGTCAGAAATCGGATAATCAACGATATAAATAAATGTTGCGTTAATATAACAGAATTTATTCGAATCGTTTAAGTGTTAGAATTCATATGCATTGCAGCATGTACATGACGAAGCGGTAAGAGGATCCTAATTTATTTCAATTATGTTGCTAATACGGGCCATTATTTTGTAATTCAATAACGTTCGACTTTCGATACGTTCGCGATCGACTGTAATGCAAATCTCATTACTTCTTTTATGGAAGAAAGATAACGTTACCGTATAGGTAGACAGTCGTTAGCAATTGCCATAACGCGACGAAGAGAGCTATAACGTGCGGTGATTGGATTGCGAAGATGTGAACGTAATATTTGATATCAACTGAATGTCGGTTTCTCCTTCATAAGAATGCAGAAAAAGATCTGTCTTCTTATCGAAAAAAAATATTCTACAACAGTTCGTCATTCACGAAGACATATCGCTCATTATTTCTGTAAACAAAGTTTTCTAGAAAATGAATTTTAATATTTTGAATCATTAAAATTTCGTAATATTAATTTTGAAATGCAATTTTGGTATAATAATTCATTGTAAAGGAATAAAAGTATGTTCTTTTAAAATATTTTACATTTTTTCGTTTTTTCTTTATATTTTCATTTTTTTCAAAGAACTAAAAAAATGATCATTTTTTTAGTTATGTCATTGTAACATAAATGAATAACATAAATTAATCTTTAGAACAGAGTCTTATAATAACTTACAAAGTAAAACATATCTTGTTGAAGAGTGCTATTTTGTGTTATCGATGCTCCTCGTTGTCTTGTTTAATTATTTTTTATTTTACATTTTTCTTATGTGTGCTTGTGTGTGATACAAATAGCATGAAAATTTTACAATTTGCAATTATCCAGAATATATAAAATTACATCATATTCACTGCATCATTATCGAACAATATCTTTCAATAATTATCGTTAACTCTTGTTAATGATTCATTACGGAATACCATTACAGAATCACGTGTGACTATAATGTTGAATGTCAATAAACTGTCATCCTCGCACAAGGAAAATTGCTTCATTCAAGAAGCGGTTATTATCATAAAGTGGATAATATAGGCTATGCGAGTTCAGAGTATTCACGATGCCAATATACGTTGATCTATGATTGCTATTGTTCGTTACAAAATACTCTAGGAATAATATCCTGGCGCCATGCAAACTTTATATTCACTTATCCCGCTCGTATTTTATTTCGGTTTCCATAGATCCTTCTCTCCAATTTTATCAACGAGAAGGACAAATCGACGAGCGAATACACTCGGTAAATTCGGTCTAAATGAGGAAAATGGGGCTAAGCGGACTCGGCCGAGCGGAAGGAAAGAAGCCGCGCGATGGGCCCGTGGCCAACGTATATAGGACGAAGCCGCGGATGTACGAACACGTAAATCACCAATGCGCAGACCGGGGATGAAACTTCGGGTCCGCTTGTGTAGCGGGTGGGCGACGAACTCGGAGGCCATAACTTTAAGCCGCTCGACTTGCTCGACAACGACGACAACGACGACAGCGAGAACGACGACAACGATGGCGGCGAGAACGAAGACGACGAAGAAGCCACACATCGAGTCGCACGGCCGACTTTCCAGGATTTCGGTGTTCCATTTACAGTGAAGGAACGTACGCGATACAAGCCCGGTACTCTTACCCGTGCCAGAAGCGATTGTTTTATACGGGCCAGAACTAGGGAATACATTACGTCTCGTCTAAACTGAATATGGAACGCGCGCGCGTTAGGAGAGAGAGAAAATGTTTTTCCCCGACGACGCCGGGCAAGAAGGAAAATTGTCGCGGTCCCGCAATTTGTCGTGAGCGCATTGTCACAGTTCTACGTTATATATATATATATATATATATATATATATATATATATATACCTATGCATGAATACAATATATATGTAATTTCCCAGTGTAATAAATTTATTTGCACATTCCTCGCATACTACGGGACCGGAATGAAATATGATCCACGAGCTCTCTATGAAAGTTATTTAAACAAAATAAACAAATTTACTATATAAAATAAAATCGAAATTTATCACGAAAAATTAAATAATCACTCATGAAGCATTGCAACATATGTTGCAAATGTTTGTCGCGTGTATATATATTTAAAACATAATCGATTGCTTTCCAATTGCTCAATAAACATTTTTGATGTTGCTTACTTTTCAAAAAATATTTATCAAAATATAATTTTGTTACTATAATTTTGTTAAAAAGCATTACGTAATGTAAGATTAAAATCTCCGTCTGGAATTTTAAAGAGGTGCATTACGGTATGCGTGATTCACTTTCTGCGTGCGAGCCGTTTATGGGATGCGCGCGCGTGAAAGTATGTCTTACCAGATGCCATCGTCCAACAGACGATTATTTCACGACACCAACGTAATCGTGGACTTTCATTCTCGAGGCAACCTTTTATTCGCGCGACGTGGTGCATGAACCTTTTATAGAACCATACGTCGCCGCTCGCAGAACACGCTTATCATCGCCATTACTCTTGTAAATGATGGACTGCCCCAAATATAGCTCGGTTTTATGCAGTTTATGTTAAATAAGGATCTTTAACAATTTTTATAACACATATTTATGATACAAATGTTTTTACAGAATCAAAATTATTCTATCGCCAATCAATTTGAAAGTGATTAGATTCAAAATAGGAAACATTTCTGAACATTAATTGAAAATATAAGACATTTTCAATATTTTAAGATTAAACTTGCCTGAAGTTCAATCGAAATTATATGAAAAGCTTCGTTCGAAAAGATTACAACATGCACTTCTCCGAGGTGCTATATGTTGTAATCTTGAGAGCGAGGCTTGAAGTATAATTATTATATTATAGGTATAGTGAAGATTTAACCATCAGTGGAACTATCCACAAACAGTACGTAAGCTATATGGATGCAATTACTTTAACATAAAAATACAAATTTAAATTAAAATTTTTTAAATATAAAAAATAAATTTAAATGTTTATCTGCTTATAATTTAATTCCAATCCTCCTGGAATATGCGTAAGTTGAAACAAACAGAAAAATGATACTTCATATAAAATTTAAATATACTGTATCAGTGACACAGATTTTTGTGTGCGATTTAAATTTTTTATATAGCAATTTCATTAATAATACATATTAACAATACATGCCTCAATAATTCTCTCATTTTTCATATATTTATATACAGTTTAATTAAAATTAATCGATATCATCCGATTTTGCGTATCAAAAAGTTATGCAATCAATTGGGAACTCATTCGAAAGTGTATAGGATCAAGATAACCTTGGACGACCTTCAAAAGGAAATCGATCTTTCGTTTCGAGAACACAATCTGTGTGTCTCGCTGCGTGAACGTCGCGACTATACTGTCAGTGTGAGATGAAAACCGGAGAGGCAAGTAGTACTAAAAGCAGCGCAATTAACGAGAGCGCGTTTTAACGAATCGCCATGGCGCGCCGTACATACTTCACGCTGAAATTCAGCGGGATAATTTTAATTAAAGCGTGGTCCCGTCCGAGTTTTACTCATCTGTAATTTACAGGAAAGTAGAATGCAATCAGATACGATGCAAAATAATAAAACCACAAATCTCCATCTAATCTTTTCTATAATGTAATCATCGATGGACTTATTACGTAATTTCATAGAATAGAAATGTTGTAATTACTATGATAATGAATTAATGATTAATAATGTAGTAAATGTGCAGTTAGACTTAAAATTAATTTAATTTAATAAAATTCATCGTGTAAAATGCAAAAAGATATTAATATTATATTAATAAAATTCATAGAGTATTACTGATATTACAATAATCTGTGATTAGAATTTCATATAACACTTTTAGACTGTAGGAAAGCTGGGAACATTTATCTCATTTGTGCATCGACATCCTTTTGCAATTTTTTGGAATATCTTAATGGAATAGTATTATATTCTAAGAATGAATCATTAATCATGACCTCTTTATACCTCATTGGATCCTCATATCTTTCCATTCTATCAATTTACACGCGAAACGAAATATATCGTAATTTCTCACTGTACAATTTACGGAGCCTGTTCAGCAAACGTGCTCAATCTCATGTTAAATGAAAAAATTATTCCCAGTAAGTTGCTACGTGTCGAAGATAAAACCGGGTAAATAAATCCTACCGACCGAACAACGCAATGTACTGCAGCTGCAGTTAACGTCGATTAAACGACACGGTTCAGCCATTTTTCCGCGGGTAATTTATTTCATTAAAAAGTTCAGCGCGATAACTTAAAGTTTTGGTGTCCTTTCTACCATCCGTGGGACAGCTTTTACCGGCTCGTTAACGGCTCGGTTAGCCCATGCGCGTTCTGCTTCTTTCTCCATTTATCTTATTTTCAGACTGATGCATAATTCAAGCACATTTTGCGGTCGTCATGATGCAAAATGCGTACACCGTTCGATCCCTCGATCTATGTCTGTGCATCATTTCTAACGCTCGACGGTATCTATTAATGATGATTTGTCGATCGAACGATGCGAGTCATAATAGCCTACTGTTTTGCATGCTTCCACCGTTCCGCGAGAAAATTACGAGAAAATAAGCTCGACATGGAGTTGGAATCCGATATCATGTAATTGTAATTTAATCTGATATGATCTCCCTCGCGTCCAATCTATTATTAGTTTCGAACGTCAAATGGTATAAATATAATGGTATAAATATAAAGGCTAAGATATGCAAATATTATTTTTAATAAATTTGCACGAAGCTCTTGAAAGATGATTTTATATCTTTTTACGTACATTACAACAAAATATGATATGACTATGATGCATTATTGACAGCTATTAAAGACAGAGAGAAGACAGAATATTATGATTTACAACAGAATATTAATTATTATTATTTGCCAGATAATAATTTATTATATAATTATTATGCAATTATACGTAATATATATATATATATTAGATACAATTGTATCATAATAATACATTATGTTTTTACACAAAAAGATTTTGTTGAAAGATGTAAAATTTTATTAGATCATCAAAATATTTATGAAGGAATATGAAAAAATAATGAGCAATGTGTGTTGCCAAAAATATTGCAATTAATTTGATTTTTTAACAAAATTATTTTCAGGCCTATATATTACAAATTCAACTAAGTGCCTTCATAAGTGATTTAGTTTTCCGTAAAAATAAAATATTATACTGTATATACAAAATGTTTACATATTTAATCATGTACAGTGTTATTTTTACATCGAATCAAAAATCACACATATGAAAATATTAATTATACACTTAAATTTATAGTGTATTTAGCAAAATTTTACGTTTTTATTTTATCTTTCAATAAAAGATCTTTCTATGTATGTTCTATATCTCATCTACAAGTGATATAATGTTTTGTATCAACAGCGAATATAGAAAGTCTTACGGTATAGATTACCGATTGATCAACAGGATGTACCAAACAGCCTAATTATAGTGATCTATTAGTATCGTATCGATGGCTTCCCTCTTTTCAATTTTCCCTCTTTCGAACTCATCGAACTAGCGTTTTTATTCTCGATGATAACGAAAAAATTTCAATCTTATCCCGGGCCAAATGTTTCCGATAAATTTTTTTACAGTGGCTATACTCGACGCTTTCGAGGGTTCTCCGACCAGAGCTCATCCTGGGCGGATCTGATGTCCCTTAGTCTACGATCTGAACAAGTTTGGAGAACGGCAACAACGGATACGGAGAGGAGGCACGATGAGGAAAAGCGCACAAGGACCAGGAGGAGGCGGAAGAGGAAAGAGGGGGAGGACTGACTTTGTTGTTCGTAGGTAGGTTTACACGGCCAATCTCGCTTTGATGTCCCCCTTCCTTAGCCTCCAGGTCCCTTTCGACCTTCCGAACAATGACACAACCCCCGTAACGGTGAAGGGTGCGAGCTCTGAGCGATGTGTATCATGTATAGGTACATGTATGATACGCACACGCTCGTACGTCTTACTATTCTCCAATTATATAGCATATAGTCACCATAATTGGTAAACTGCCTACACTAGACACTATTTGCAGAACGACAAATATAAAAGACAGTTAGTACAAGAGTAGTTCTCTACAAATCTTCTCTATACAAAATATTAAGAACGCATGAAAAATTAAAATCACAATTATTTTTTTATTTTATAGATCTGCTATTTATATTTTATCAATTTGCCATTTTTTACATCAACATTTCATAGTGTTTTAGATCTCAATTGTTGATATAACGATAAATAATTGATATAACAGTTAAGTTTTATTAATCTTGTAAAGCTATACTAAACTATTACATGAAAATTGTCAATTTTCAAAACAAAAAGTTACATTCAAAAAAAGTATTTAATTTTAAATTTTATTCTTTCCTCTGTTTTTTTCTCTGTTAAAGATATTTTAAATTTTTTCAATAAACAAAACACTTTGTATTTGGATTTAAAACACTAAAGCGTTTAAAATTGAAATATCTTTTATCATTAAACATTTGTTTTGTAAAAATGTTTTAAATGTAAATATTTTAAACATTTTAAACATACACTTTTTATAATGTAACTTAAATAAAAACGTTTAACATACTGTTTACTATAAGGGAAGAGTCTTTCTGAAGCATAACATGTATATTAGATCGCTGTTAACATGGACCTAATTATTGCGTTCCTCGACTGTCTGATCTTCCCGACTTGACACGAAGATAAACCGGGGCTGACAATGAAATTCCCAATTAATTGACCGACTCCATGTTGAACTCCGCCGTGTCGTTCAATTCGGCACGCCCGTTATTTTGAATTTTAACATCTTCTCCCGTTTCGCGCATCGTGTACCAACCAAATCGGTCGTCTCGATCGCAATCGCGAGTGCGGTCCATAAATTCAGTTAACAGTCGGTCCGAAGTCGCTTGTGGCACGCAATCGAGAAGAACGTTCAAGAATTCAAGACGCTGAAGATGAAGGTAATTTCTCTCGACGGCTTTTTAGTTTGCATGCCTCGAACCGAACACCTGCGACCTCGTATCGGCCAATCTTGGTATCGTATAAAGCCGATGTCTTGGTATCGTATAAAGCCGATTATTCGCAGCTTGTCCATCGCTTGAGAACTCATCTCTTCAAAAACACATGGTACCTTCTTTTTTTCTCACAAATGTCACACTGATGCGTACATTTTTTGTTATGGAAAATTGAGTTGTTAAGCGAGTTGAAAGTTTGAATAATAACAGCAACCGAAGCGAATTAAAACATTTGAAAGTCCTGAAGTAATTATTTTTTATTTTGCGATTCTTTACAGTGTTACTGAAAATGATTATATAAAAAATTTTGTTAGTGAACATTAACATGTAATATATTTTGTGCGATGCTAAAGGAACACATGGGATAGACTTTGAGACCTACTAAAATTTTTTGTTATTAGTTTTATTTTTTTTAAGTATCTTATTTAAACTTATTTTGAAAACTGTCTCAGGATAGTCAAGATCTATAAGTTCTAGAGTTATGGGTTAAAAATGATGACTTTTAAGTTTTACTACGAAAAATTATTTACAATTTTTTTTTATATCTCAATAAACAATTATCTATATATATGAGACTGAAATTTAAATATGAAAAAAATCTAAAAATACAGCATAAAATTAAAAATTTTTTATAAAGAACATCTCTCGTGTAAATTTTGAGACTCTTAACTATAAAATTACGCACATGTTACATGTTTGTAATATGTTAATATTCCAAGAAGTTAGAGAATTTAAGTTCGCGTTTATCACATCGTATATCAGTTATCGGTACCAGCTAAGAGGTTACACATCTCCGCGGAACATTTAACTGAAGTTTTACGCGATCTGATGGGCGACGTGTTACAAAAGAGCGGTTTCGCTAGCTCACTGCATTTATGCGTCGATATATCGGCACGGCAATAAACTGTGTGCGCGTGACCGGAAAGCCGCAACGCCAAGTCGTAATCTTGCAAACGGTAAGTTGCGAAACGGGCGTAATCGCATTCTCTACGCACGGATCTCGTCCGTGCTTATTTATTCGTAATGCCGCGTTAATTCGGGAATTTATGCAGCCGACGATATCAACGCCACACACAGACCTAAATCTCTCAGAATATCCCTGAAGATTATACGACCAGTTTCATCGCTCTCTTTTTAATTTGTCGTTGATGCGCACATCTCCTTCTTCAATAGAAAGAAACTTGATCTTCGCTGTGAAAAGAGAAGATGAGTCTTCGCTTATGCAATTGCATGCAATGATAACGAAAGAAGATATAAAGAAGTTGAGGCATTCATCATGTATTATTTTACAGAGTAATTTAATTGAATGGAACTACAAATATGTATGTAGATATTAATGTGTATTAATTAATTTCCAGATTGATTGAATTCATTATAACATATATATATGAATTCGTTTTAATTATTCATGCTGTGTGTACGAAAAAGTATTTTAGGTAAATTAAGTTAATCCAAGATAAGCTAGTTCGAGACTCAGTCTCGATAAGACTCGTTGTGTCTCTAAGTGGCGGATTAAATTCAGGTTCATGTATACTTTGAATAGAGGTATTATGTTAACAGCGCGATACGGTGTAATTTCTTAGTGGTTAAGACTAAAACCTGACCGGGGCTAAAAACGAGTCTCATTCCTCACGTACACACGTAGCACATGCACACATACTCCGGGAACTGTGCGGTCTCCTCTTCACTTGTTGCGCTTTACGCGAACACAAGGAAGTCATTTCATTCGCCGCGACATTTCGCGTATGCGAATTAATTGTCGATGTTAAATTGTACCGTTCTTAATCCGCCCCTATCGCGAAAGTCCGAGATATTTCATTACGACGGCCCATAAAACGTTGCTCCAATTTTCCATGTCAAAGATTAGATGGCGTAGCTTCAGTGAACGTTGACGGTAACTATTTCTCTGAGCGATATCTATCTAGAACGCTACTAAGATTATAATACAATTAGAAACGTGCTGATTTACTAACACACGTTTATGTAGAATTCCCATACATACACATGTATCACAATTGGTGTATCATTCTCTTTTGAAATTTTATTAACAGTTATTTTATAAAAGATTATTAGACTAATATATATATATATATATATATATATATATATATATATATATATATATATATTTTTATATTTTTTTATATATTAAAATATTTTACTTATTAAAATATTTTTATTATATAATATATATTTTTTT
>Ga0157364_1008398_pt1 | contig 10697 bp, 3 predicted proteins | sample AttsexASBM2_FD_111476 | JGI IMG/M metagenome (GOLD analysis project Ga0157364, IMG submission 111476) | Fungus gardens microbial communities from leaf cutter ant in Ribeirão Preto, State of São Paulo, Brazil - Atta sexdens ASBM2 | ecosystem: Host-associated > Fungi > Mycelium > Unclassified ... | reverse complement strand
GTGTGTGTGTGTGTGTGTGTGTGTGTGTGTGTGCAAATTAAAATTGCAATTGGACAGGTTTCGTGGAATTTCTATTAATCCCAATATGAATGAATTTTTGCATCATTTGGAATTGTGAGAGATAGAAAGAGAGATATCAATATAATTCATATATTTTCACATCATTTTTAATTTTTAAATTTAATTTGAAAACTTGATAATCTACTATTTGAACAAACAACATATATTAAATACATATCGCTCATTTGCTACAATAATGACATAAGTAAAAAATTATTATGTTCTTATTTGATTGCAGAAAAAAATAAAAACATGAAAATCTATTTTAAAAAATTAACTAAAATTGCATTTCTAAATTAATGCTTTAAAATTCTAATGATTCGAAACTGATTTTCTGTTAAATTTTGTTTTCTGAGTTATGTTTTGTTATAGCAAACGAGTGTCAACATATCAATTATGGGCATATCAAACGATACATTTAAACATATATCAAACCATTTTATTAAACAAAATCTTTAAAGGACTTAGAATAGAAAAATCATATATATTATTCACTCTGACTTATATCTTATTAGACAGCGCGTCAATTTTGCTTCCTAGATCCACGTTGCACGCCATATTTACGCGTTGCACACAGTATACATGCGCCACAACACGCATCGAGCAGACTCGTTTCCGCGAGTTTTACACGCGTGAGAAAGGGGAAAAAAAAAAGAAACGCTCTACCGCAAGTAGGGAGCAGAAGCAGAAGAAGGAAAAACACGGTTATTCTTCCTGACTTGCCCCCTCCTGCTTGTATCCATTCCTTTCGACTTCTCTTTCTCTTTTCCTCGTTCTTTAATAAACCGTGTCCTCCTCCTCCTGTTCCGCTACGAGCGCGGATTTCTCTTTCATCCTGGTACAATCTGATTTCTCTGGGCGTACGCGGGCACACGCCGATGGACTTGATAAATAATTAAAAAATTCTGTCAATGTGTTTTCAAATATTTTTGTGCACTGAAAAAAAAATATTTTAATTTCAAAGAAATATTTCTTTGCTCGTATTGAAAAAACATTATTTCTTTGAATCAATGAAAATTTCTTTAAAAATTTAGATATCGTATTTTCAAAGAAATTTTCATTGATTCAAAGAAATAATGTTTTTTTCAATACGAGCAAAGAGATATTTCTTTGAAATTAAGATTTTCTTTTCAGTATACAGAAAGTTTATAAATAAAATACTTCATGTACAATAATTTCGAATGAATTTGCTCGAGAAAAATTTTCATCGAGCGATAACATATAAAAGTATTGTTCTATTTAAAATATGTAAATATGTGCAGACTATCTGTTCGATCTTAACCTGACAAGAGGCATAAAACATTTTATGACGGAACAAAATTTTACGAGCTCGCGATAACTCGCTTGATGCAATCGCGGTCTAATACACAAATTGACATTTAGCGTCCATGTTCATTGCGGTTTTTATATGGTGAATTAAGATAAACATATGAATTTTTTTATTTTAATTAGTTTTTCACAAGATGCAATCTCTTAGAAATGATGAAAGCAAAATTTACATATAATGGATACTTTTCCTTTAAACCGCCTAAGAAATTCGTGCACACCTAATCTTTTATTTCTCATCATTTGTTTGTCTATATGAAATAAATTTACAATTTAAACGTTCTCATGTAGTTTTCTAAACATGTTACAGTTGCTTGTATCTTTAAAGATTGTGATTGTCAATGATAATAATTTCTACAAAAAAAAATTAAGAAATAATATTTCAACACTGAAAACGCTTAATGTATTACATATATAGATATTTATATACTTTGCCCGGAGAGACATAAATCTGTCAACTGTTGCGTGTCGCACTTAATCGCGCAAAAATATTGCGTCGCGACAGGCCCGTTTCAGTCCGTGTACAATGCTCAGAATTCTTGTTGTGGCGTTATTCGCGAAGCGGTGTCTGGCTTGCTAGCAAGTGAAAGTTGTTCGGGCCACTTTCCCTCGAAGGAACCGAGCGATCGTTCAGCTGGCTTCCGGGCTGCGAAGTCGCGATAAATGCCAGAGATCCACCGCCCCGAATCGGTCAAACTTCATCTCTCATTCTTTATTCTTCATGAATTAATCGACAAAAATTGTTTTTCTTTCTTCCTCGAGGAAGTATGACTTTTTAACGGACTTTAATTCCTTCCTTTAGAAATTATATTCATTTTAAATTCTAAACAAGAACGAACGTAACGTATAATATTTATGAATTAATAAATGATCGACAATTAGAATAAATTATTAGGTGCGATTTTCTTATATGACCTTTAAAAGAAGAACGTCCATTATTGACATTTATGCCACGTGTCTTAACGTAGCTTTCATGAGTCTCAATTAATAATAATCGTCAGAATGCAACCTCTCATCAGCTGGTGGCTTCCACATGCATTCTTCGCGACATTCATAGGAGTTTAAAGGAAAAACGTCCATTTTATTGATACTTATTAATATTTCATCAAGATAAGATTTCTTGTTTTAAAAAGCATTTCTTGTCTTGTCTGATTTTCAAGATAAGAAATTTCGTTTTTCTTGACTTGATCATTTCTTGATATTATTATTGTCTTAAATTCAAGAATCTTGAATTTCTTGATTTTTTAAGCAGGATTCTTGGTTCTTTGACGTCACATCGTAAGAGATAATAAGAAAACATAGGTATAAATTGAATGTCAAGTTGTCTCATAATTTACTATATTTAAAAATGCGCCTATAATATCTATTATGCACAAATCTATTAATAAAGATTAAAAATATTTCTCAAATTATCATTTTTAATATCATCATTCCTGATTTAATTGATACTATTAGTAAAAGTATGCAAATATTTATACATAATATACTTTTGCTAATAATATCGCAATATTGATTTTACATATGTTCCTTTACATAAAGGAACCTTTATGTAAAGGTTAATTATCTGGTACAAGAACGTATCTAAATGAGTATAATTTAATTTGATTAAATCAAGGACTTTTCATTTTTTTATTAATCGATTTACATTCTGCTATTTTGCTATTTAGTGAAAATGTATGAGTATACATTTCTATATTATATAAGTTGTTATAAATACCAATAAATCCAATTGAAACCTAACTTATTCAAAACTTTTCAAATCAGAAATAAAATAATAAGATATTAAAATAATAAAGTATCAAAAATAAAAACGGTTATGGAAAGAATTTCAAGAAATTTCAAGAAATCAGATTTTATTTTTGATACTTTATTATTTTAATATTTTTTAAATACTTATTATCAAGAAATCTTGATAACAATTTCTTGTTTTGTCTTGAAATCAATTTCCAATTTCTTGTTTTGGTCTTGTCTTGATTCAAGACAAAAAAGGAACCAAGACAAGATTTCTTGAATTTCTTGATCTTGATGAAACACTAATACTTAGTCCCGTGTCTTAACGTTCAATTAATAACAGTAAAGTACAATAATTCTCATCAGTCGGTGATTTCCGCGGGCATCCTTCGCGACGTTCACAGGAACGTCGTGTATACCGGAAACTGCGCGTGTCACGAGGACGCGTGTGCGCGCACGTGCGCAAGAAAAGGGGCCGAGGTGTACAATACGGCGCTGCCTGCCCCCTCCGTAGCCTTGTAATTTTCAGGAGAATTGCGTGTTTGCGGGAAATGATCTGTAAAATTACAGTCGCGGCTTCCTGAGCGCGCGCAAGTGCAATGCACATGCGGACGAGCATATCCATACGTATGTCTGCTCGTGCGGTGCCGTATGCGAGTAAAGGCGTCGCTTCGTGGACTTCGTACATCGCAAATTGTTTCCTTTAACGCTTGTGCCCCGTTCTCTCTCCGCGGACTTTCTCCCCGGATCGATTTGTATAATTTAATTGGTTCGACGAGCGTGGCCGCGTGTTGTGCGAATCCGTACGGCTGATAGCTGCGTCGTTAATGCGGAACTGATGTTCCTTCTAATTTTATCTAATTTTATCTACTTGCGTGCGGAAGCGCAATTTTTCGAGGAATTTTGGTAAATCAAGACGTTAAAAATGACATTTTGTAAATATTAATTGTAAGTATTAATTCTTTTCACCTCTTAGTGTTATTTGTGTTCTGCTCATTTCTTTTTTTTTTTTTTTAAATACTATACTGACAAAAAATAATATACTGAATTTTAATAGATATTTGTTTGAACAGTACTAGTTGAATTATTAAATGTAAACATATTTTGTTTAATACAAGAACCATTAATTTGATTTAACTTTTTAAGTAAATATTATATATTCAAGCAAATATTTATTAAAATTTAATATACATTGTTTTTTTGTGTAGGAACACCTAGTAATTTTTCTTAAAAATTCCTTCCTTTTTTTTTTAAATACACAACCTTTTAATACACTGAGAAAAAGTTATTCATTTGACTAAATTAATTTAGCTTGTTTTTATTTCTTTCGATTTTATTTACGTTAAACATATTATATTTGACATACATTTTTCAACGAATGAAATAAAGACAATTAAATTAATTTAAGTCACATGAACAGTTTTTTTAGTAAATATTTTCTAAAGGTATATAAGAATCACTTAACAATTTTTATATATTTAAAAAAAATGATAAAAATTAACTTAGACACGAATGACCTATCGCGTGTAGTAAAAAATCGGAAAATTATATTACGGATTAAATAATCTTTAATTAATTCCCAAGAGTCAGGCTTTTTAAATTTCATAAAAGAAAATATCGAAGCACATGGCATATGCGTATGAACATCTTATTTTGCGCGACAGCATCTCATATTAATCTTATATTAACTGCCATGTACCGGTTGCAACAGATATTTATTCTTGCTTGTATAATTTATCAACGTGTACTACATCGATCTGTCTTCGGATGAAAATATTATCGAAGATCCTATTTAGCGGTCAAACGCATTGCACCGGGTCAGTTTCCGCGTAACTTTCGCTCATGATGTCTATGTGCTTCTATTTATTCAACAATTACCTAATGTCGTACACACAACATTGATCGATAAGTCGACATGCAGCTGTTTGCTATCTCAAGAAAAAAATGCGAATCAAATGCGCTGCGCCGCTTCACGTCCCAGTCAGAAATGATAATGGAATCGACATTGAATCGACGTCGATTCCATTATCATTTCTGACTGGGATATTACACTGTCAAGGACATGTATCAATCTTTTCCAACTAATTACCAGGAAACAAAATAATACGCTCGTATATCAAAAAAAAGAAAATATCTTACTTTAATCGACTGTGTACGTCAAAGATTGTGAGAAACTGGATATCACACGTATAGTAAGAATCCCGCACATTTATTAACAGAACTTGGAAATATTTCCACAGTTAGCTCGACCATATTATTATATCACGACGACATTAATTACTTGTTTCCTTTGCTGATTCGTGGAAGATGCAAATTTAGATCGACAACAATCATAAATATTATCTGTATACGGAAATCTATCGTATATTCCTGTATAATTATATTAGCTAATAATAACGAAAAAGAACGAAAGAAATTCATATTATATTATTACTGATCCATCAGATTAAAAAATAAAATAAGAAATGGCACGATTTTACTTAAAAACAACTTTTAAAACCGCGTTCGAAGATTGTAAAACTATGTTCTGATATAAAAACATTGTCTTTCACTTTCATTCTAGAAGAGATATTCAGCCAGCAAGCGTCAATTATTATTCCATTGACGTTTTAAAGATACTCGATCTAAGACTAATCGAACGGTATTGATACTTTTTTTTCTAGCAAATGGAATTCAACGGTTAAAAATACCAACTAAGTAAGAACTACTGAGAAAAAAATAAGCCTAAATTTAAATATTTGTTTAATAATAAGAAGTTTGTTAAATCAAATTAATGTTTTTTGTATCAAAATACCAAATAAATATATTTTTATATTTAATAAATATTTAGTTGACACTATTCAAATATTTATTGAAATTTAGGATATATTTTTTTCTCAGCGTATGACTTGCAATTAAAAATTTAAACTATTATTTACGATTAGGATTTGGTACTAATCTTTTATTCTCTTTAATCAAATTTTTTGATGAAATAATATCAAAAGAAAAAAGCGTTAATTTGCAGACAAATAATAAAAACTGAGAAACACGCGATGATCGAACATGTTACATAGATTACGTGGAACGTAACGGTTAAGAATTACCTAAAAGAATTACCACACGAGCGTATTACATGGACGGCCATGTTCCATGGCCAAGGACGAGCCACGATTCCGCGTCCCTGAAGGACATGTATGCCTTTCAAAACCAGTTACTGAACGCGAGATCGCTGAGAATACAGCCGGATGCGGATTTAGCTGTTCAATATCGATTTTCTATATAAATGCACAGTAAAAAATATTTTCTAATTGTGTTGAAAATAATCCTTTCTTATTAAAATTTTGGGTTGAATTTTTATTCGAGTGTTAATTTAACATAATGTAATTGTTATTTAAATAGTACATTTGTGTTTGAATTAATGTTCACAAAATTTCTTACTATCATTATAAAACAACAAAATTTATGAGTAAGTGAATGAATAAATGACAATATAATTTGCTTTAAAACATAAATTTTAAGATAAATAAATAAAATATTAATTATAATTATAGTTAATTTTTTTTAATATATCATAAATGTTAATTTTATTGAAAAAATGTTTTCTTTCACAATTTGCTTACAAATTGTGTCAGTTACCTTTTTTTGTGTTTATCTTCTTAGATAATACTTGTGTTACCTTCTAACATATTTATCTTGTGTTAATATAAAAATTTAAGTAAATTATTTAGGATATATAAAATGTATTTTTAACACAAATTTTGTGACACTCGACGAGTGAGAGAGAGAGAGAGGGAGAGAGAGAGAGAGAGAGAGAGAGAGAGAGAGAGAGAGAGAGAGAGAGAGAGAGAGAGGGAGAGATTGCAAGATTTGTTTAATAAAAAAATTTTCTAGCTTCAATTGCTTTAATGAATTTAATGTCTATCTTTAATTATCTATTACCTTATGATTAGTGCAACGAGTTGTGCGATGCGTATTAACTCGTTTCAAAGGAACGTCCGAGAAATATGTGTAATCCTATCGAGGTATATAAACGCATTGGCATCAATTGGCATGTTTCATGCGGAAGACATTCTGGTGAACATTTATTGCTCATATAATACATATCTGCGGCTGTTGGCATACAGTTATAAATCGTCCAGATCCTTTTTAAATGCTAACGTCGAACACGGTGTGGCGGACACAGGCGGAAAACTTTCTATAGCAAAATTATCGAACCGGTAATCGTAATAAAATACACCCACGTACTTTCTAATCAAACTACTATTTAAAACATGTTGCGCATAGAGGGAAACGAAAGGACGAGCGATTAGAAAATGAAAAAGATGGCGACCGATAATTATATTAGACACGCCAACAAAGGAAAAGAACAAAAAATCGATTAATGAATTTTAATTAATGAAGGAAATTTTATTTTTAAAATGTCGGTTCTTCGGTAAAACAATTTAAAATTCATTCAAATATTGAATATCTGAATAGACATGAAACAATAAATATTGTAATTTAATGCGTCAACGAAACTGTTTAAAAAATTATATTAGTTTTAATGAATATTACTTTTGACACTAGCTAATATTTGACTTTCATTAACATTTTCTGTCCTCTGCAAAATCCATGTTAATTCAACATATTTACTTCCTGAGTATCTGACTGCCTTCCGAAAGATTAGGAAGCCACAGGTTGTCGCGATAGCGACAGTAAGTACAGACAGGAAGTATTTCTGTGAGCGTGAAGGAAAGGGTGAAAGCTAGACTGGGAGGGGAGAAAACGCAAACAGCCGGCTGTATTTCCGCGGTCTTAACCGATTCAAGGCATTTCCTCCCGCCGATGACCGATCTTTCTACTTACAATATATCTAATTGTAGAGCGAATCATCTTTGCAAATTCATTTAGTTAGACTCTTATGTCATCGTCTGGTTTTAACATTGTATTGTCAACATAACTGAAGATTCGATCATTTTCTTTAGATTTTCTCTCGGGTTTTCTATTTGTTCTCTAAGACTTCATATATATATATATATATATTTCAGTTTTCGGCTTTACAAATTCCTTTTTATAATAATAAGATTAAATGCAGAGCACTATGTTAAATGATAATTCAGAATTCGTAACCTAGAATAGAGTGCATCCGTTCGTAATCCAGCACAGCTCACCATTTCCGGTTCGTTACGAGCGTCTGCTCTCACAGTACATAATGACGTACTGTAATCTAGATCAGTATATGATATCATTCGCTGTTTCGCTTGACAGAATCACACAGGTAAAACTTGTTCCTAGCTGAGCTACAATGTTCCCAAGATCACGATTTTTACGCTTCTAATGAATAAGCTTGCACATTTGCGCTTTTGAACAACTCAATGATTCATCTCGATTTTCTTTGAAAATCATTAAAATTTATATTATACTTGATAAACAATGTTTCTAAAATATTTTTTTATGATTCTACTTGATTACATAAATATCATTATGTTTTTTTTATGTATATATATATATATATATATATATAGAGCTCAGATAGATGGATTTCGTCACCTACTGTCTATGAGTAGAGTGGGTTACCAGGTAAAGAGGAAACAAGGGAAAGACCACCGCTGCGTTCTGCGTCGTGCTTGAGGAAGCGGGAAGGCCTCTCCAACGAAAGCGAAAACCTCTTTCACTCTCTTTCGCGTTACGCGGATACTATCGAGCCTAGTTTCACTCTTTATGAAGCAAGCTTGTTTCGTCTCTCGAGGCATAACTGAACAAGTTAAGATACGGTCAATTCGAGCATTAATCAGCGAATAATAATTCAAGGAATGAATATTACTAAATATTATGATATTCGTATACCTTATTGAATTATTTGAGATACTCTTTTCAATTTTTTAATAATAATTTGAATAAATGCTTCTTGTAATTAAATAAAGATCCCCATAAAACAAACATTAATAAAATTCCGTACAATTTTTTAGCATTCTTTGTATGTATATTTTTTAAATAGATTTCATCAAAACAAAAAATCAAAAGACAAATTTAAGACGTTAATGAAATGTTATTTTTAGCTAAGGATTTCATAAAATTTGCATAATAAATTATTTTTTTGCATATTGATGACTCATGATCGAGCAATATCAATAAAATAAACACCGACACGAAACAAGTTTTACAATCATGTATTACATCATTTTTCGCACAATTCGAATCTTCTAAGATATATTCATTTGCGTCTATGCACATTTGCATTGCGCTCAACGAGAGGATTCGCACGCGAGAGAGAATCCACGCGGTTTTAATCCGGATATGCATCAGATGATATGGTGTTCGCACAAGTGTATAGTCACAACAGCTAAATGTACGCAAACATCTCTAGTAAAACTTCTACTGTTTCTGGCATCTATTTACAATGTTAGCTCGCTTAAACAATGCTCCTCTAACATGCCATGAAGAAGCTATTAATTGGAATTCTGAGATTATTAATTCCGCACGTCATGCAAATATGTTAATTATTACAAGCTTCATGTGTAAAATAGATAATTTGATTTATCACGATTTGATATAAGAATCAAATAAAAGTCTATGATTGTAAATATGATAAATATATATTTTAAATGTATTTATTTAACTAAATATAATATATATATATATTTAAAAATATTGCGAAATAATATAAATAAATAAGTACATAATATAATATATTGTATTTTATATATAAATAATATATTTATTTAAATAAGTTTATTTAAATAATATATTTATATTATATATATTTATTTATATTGTTGCACTATTTTTTAAATATAATTTAATAAAATTAAGTATCTTATAGACGTTGTGAACGTATATAAATACAATGAAGATAGTGAAAAATCTCAATTCGCTGAAGGAATTGGAGATCAAGAGATTTAAAGGCTTGTCAGTTCCAAAATTCAAGATCTGAGGACCTCGCATGCACTTTGCTCATTATGCGAACTTTATTCATACAACAAGCGATAGGAAACTATTTCTAAGAGGTCTAGCCGCACTCGGAGGAGCGGCCAAGGACGCCTTCGTGGTTCACTGCGTGTTAGTTCATTACATGCAATCATAAATGGTAGACAATAATATTCGCTGCACATCCACACAAACCGCGATTCTTATTTCCTCTTTCACATTCAATTAGATTCAGCAAACTGAATCGTAGAACGTGTAAAAATCTCGAAGTGTTGACAGTGAGTAATTGAGAAAAAGAGAAAGCAGCAATAAAATATCCATTATAATTTTCATCAACACTCCTCCAAGTAATCTATTCCGTAAAAATTAATGTCTACAGATAAGAAAATTTATATGCATTCCAGCGACGTGAGTGCACACTATATAAATTATTGTATATGCACACACAGAATATTTTCCTGAAAAAATTATTTTGGGAAATATCGCAATTATAGTATCTACATATATCACACATATATATACATATATCATAATTGCCTTCTCAGACAACATGCATGCCTAAAGATTAAAATAAGACGTCTTTAAGACATTTTTTTTATAAGCCGTCTTAAAAACGTCTAAAAGACAACTTGTGTCTCGATTTTGAATTTTTTGTTGTCTAGGTTAAAGTTTCCATTTTACATTATCTTGCCTAT